>ERZ1034920.886-NODE-886-length-21137-cov-4.894317_pt1 | contig 21137 bp, 29 predicted proteins | sample MGYA00520688_ERZ1034920 | MGnify/ENA primary metagenome ERZ1034920 (study PRJEB33766, sample SAMN09781785) | gut metagenome | biome: gut microbiome | host: Homo sapiens | place: Madagascar | study: EMG produced TPA metagenomics assembly of the PRJNA485056 data set...
ATTTTCCTACCAGGGGTTCTTTTGTACTGTCCGTTTAATCTGGGGCAGTACACAAAGCGTTCATGCGGTTGTTTTTATCGACAGCCAGCCCTCAAGATTTGAGCGGGCCATAGAAATAAGAGGCTGTGGCTCCGCCATCAATGAGGAAGTCCGCTCCAGTGATGAATGCTCCTCTATCGCTCATGAGCAATTCTGCCACATTCGCCACTTCGTCGGCAGTGCCTGAGCGGCCTGCCGGGCATTTGGCGAACATGTTTTTATAAAAGTCACCGCGCGGGCCATTAAATTCATCAATGGCCAATGGCGTCACAATAATGCCAGGAGAGATGGAATTGATGCGCGCGCCGCGTGCTCCCCACTTGACGGATTCAGCCATGACGCGCTTTTCGTTGCAGCGTTTGGCCAGCTGGTACGCATGAAGGGTGTCGGTGATGTTTTCCGGCCGCAACAGTTCGAGCTCTAACAGTTCTTCACTTGGTGTGCAGGCCAGTTGTTCGTCTTCTTCTGGTGTCAAGGCTGGCATACGGTGGCCGGATTGGCTGGAAATCGTCACGCCAACACCGCCAGGCGCAATGACTTTGCCAACTTCCTCTAATAGTACCGCTGTGCCATATAGATCCACATTCAAAATGGCTTCAATCGGTGCCTGACTCGGTGACACGCCTGCTGCATTGACCATCATGGTAATCTCCCCATATTTTTGTGCTTCTACAATGAGGTTCTGTATGGAAGCTCTGTTGGAAAGATCCATTTCCACTGGCACCACGTCAAACCCAGCCGCATTCATGATTTCTGCTATGGTTTGCGCGTTTTCCAGCTTTTTATCCCCAACAACAATCTTCATGCCATAACCCATTCGCCGGGCAATCGCCATGCCAATCTGCCCGGCGCCAGTCCATATCATAACGTTCTTCTTCATGAGAGGTGTCTCCTTTCTTTATCGATTCAGCCACGCTGAAACAGCACCATCGCTCTGCGCCGCCTGTGAACCAAGGACCGCCAGTCCTTCGGTCACGGCTGCACCAGGACAAGCTTGACCAATATGGCCCACAGTATTGCCGAGGCCGCTGCCTTCATGGGTGCAGAATGGATGAATGGTTTTCCCTTGCCAATTGTAACGCTCCAAAAATGTGTACACCGCCATTGGCAGATCTCCCCAATAGTTCGGATAGCCCAGATAAATCTCGTCGACTGCCATGTCTTTTGGATACGCCGCCAACTCAGGGCGTGCCTGCTTTTTCAAATCTTCGCGCGCTTGTTGAATGCAGGTTTGGTAGCCGTCCGAATAAGGAACTGCCTGCTCAATCTTAAAAAGCGCTGCCCCTGTTGCTGCGGCAATTTTCTCAGCCACAATCTCAGTATTGCCTTTGTCCACATAACGATATTGTCCACCAAAATAATTTTCACCAGCTCGTGAATAATAAATCACCACTGCTGCCATCCAAATCCACTCCTTGCTTATGCCTATTTCAAAAACAGAACTTCTGTTATCGTTTTTATTGTAAAAGCGCCCTGTTTCACAATCAATTCAGGTTTCAACGGTTTCAAATAAGTTCAGCTAATACGAAAAGGCTGCGCCCATCAAAGATGGAACACAGCCTTCATTGTTATTTTGCAAAACACGTTTTCAGACAATCTGCAAAGGATTCCACATAGTAACCGGAATTTTCTTTTTTCCAAAACAGGCATAACTTTTGAGTAATCGGCGCGCCGTTTCGATAAAGCGACAGGCGTCGAATGATGTCATCTGGTATTGAACCGTTTTTCTCCACCACTGGCAAATAGCCCTGCCCGCTGGCAACAAGAAGTCGCGCTTCGGCCAGCGTTTCCGCAAAGAGAAACGTGCCGCGAAAACCAACAACTGTTTGAAAATACGCCTGTTCCTCCGCCTGCTGAGACGGGTCAGCAACAAGGATGCAGGGCAGATTTTTCAGCTCCTGCAAAGAAATCGCCGACGCCTCGGCCATGATGTTGTGCGCCGCAATTTCAACGCAAAAATCACTGGCCTCCAACACCAGATTCACATATTCCTCAGAAAAAGCCCGCCGCTGATCGTTTAATACGACATCGGCATCGCCATGACGCAGCCAGTAAAACAGTTCTTCATGATCGCCGCACATCAACTGCAACGATACCTGCGGATAAGCTGCTGCAAAATCCGCCAACGCCCTTTGTAATTGCAAGCCGCTGTAGCGCCTCAGATACCCAATTTTAAGCACCGCTTTGTCGCCTTGTGCAATTTTCACGGTATCTCGGCACATCTGCGAATAGTCGGCCACAAGGATCAGGCTTTTTTTATAAAAATACGCCCCTGCCGGAGTCAAGGTGAAGGAACGATTGTGCCGCTCCAGCAATTGAACGCCCAGCTCTTGTTCCAATGCTTTGATCTGCTGAGAAATGGCCGATTGTGAAATATGACATTCTTCCGCCGCCTCCGAAAAGCTGTTATGACGCACAACCGCTTGAAAATATTGAATCTGTCGCAGCATCAGCGATTCCTCCTGCCCTTTAATGATGACCCTATTATAACATAGAAAAAATTACCGAAAAAAGCCCTGCCCCTTCAAAAGGGACAGGGCCCGACAATCGTCAAATAAACAGTTCTGCTTCTTTACGCTGGCTACAAGCTTTTTTCAATGCCAAACCAGCCGCAAATTGCATAATTGGATGAATCGTTCGCGCATGTTGTGGGCAAATGGTCACGCAGCGCATGCAGGAAATGCAAGCTTTTTTATCAACATTCTGTGGGTGCAGACGGTCAATGGCTTGAACAGGGCATTTCTGAGCACAAAGGCCACAATTTGTACAAGCTTTTGTCGCTTTTGGCACCATGCTGACATTGCTTGTTTTATAGGGACGATTGCCAGGCAAATGAGGCGCTGATAATTCGCCGCTGGCGAGCTTCTCTTTGATACTCTGCGCAAAGGTTTCCAGCAGCTGCTGATCCTGGGCATCTGGTCGGCCGGTGGCAAATTGATGCGCAATAGAATGTTCGGCCACTGCAGCAATCGCAGCAACGACCTTAAAGCCTGCTTCCTTTACCGTATCCTGTAATTCCAGCAAGGTGTCCTCATAGGCACGATTGCCATAAACTGCCATCAGCACGGCACGCGCACCATTGCCACGACACTTTGATAAACGCGCCACGGCCGTTGTTGGCACACGCCCGCCGTAAGATGGCACAGCGATCACAGCCACATCGTCTTCATTCAACACTAAACTGCGAAAATCCTTCTTGCTATCACACAAATCCACCAATGTTACTTCATCAGCCAGTGTTTGAGCCACCATGTCGGCGGCTTTCATCGTACCACCGGTTGGGCTAAATACCATTTTATACACGTTCATCAGCAAATTTCCCCTTCTCTCAAAGTAATTGATGTTTCGACACGTTCCGAATCTTTTCAAAACGCAATCTTCCCCTCAGATACCAGTCAAACGTGATTAGATCTTGCATGATTCTATAATGACTGCTACAATTCTCGATGTAATACATCCTGTTACATCCTTCGAACAGTGTAGCACCCCCTTGATGTAATGTCAACAGTTACATCTCTTCCGATAATTCATTGAAAGGAACCCACCATGCAGATAAGTACAAAATGCTCCATTGCCGTCCACTGCCTCATCTTCATCCATGAAGCCAACGGTGTCGCAAAAGTCACCAGTAAACTTCTTGCTGAAAGCACGGGCTGCAATCCCGTCGTCATTCGCAACATCCTCAGTTCTCTTAAAAAAGCAGGGCTTATTACTGTGCCCCGCGGTACCGGCGGTGCTGAATTATGCGCCGATCCCACTCAAATCACCCTTTATCAAATTTACAGCGCCCTAGAGCCAAAAGGACTAACATCAATCATCGGCATTCACCCTTGCCAGGGCCGTTCCTGCCCCGTGGCACAAAACATTCATCAAGTGCTGAAAAAACCTTATCACAAAATCGAAGAAGCCATTCAAAACACCATGGAAAATACCACCTTGCAATCCATGATCGACGATTTTCACCAACTTACAGCATCAACCATATAAACAAAACGGTTCAGCCTCAAAAAATGAGTCTGAACCGTTTTTGTTTTAACGTTTTTTATACAGAATGATTTCTGGTGCTTCTCCGCCAGAGCCATAACTGCTGATCAGCAAATATTGGTCATCCGCCACGACACCATAAAAGCGCTCGCTGCCTGGCTGTGCAATCTGGGCGCCCAGATAAACACGCTGATCCTGCAAGAGCTTTACCGCGTCACCATTTGGCAGCGGATAGGCCAAATTCACGTAAAAACTATTCAGAAGCGTCACGTCTGTAATCGCCAATTGAGGAATATCCAGTGCGTTCACCTCTGCAATGAGGCGTTGCTTTTCCTGATGCAAACGTTCGCTTCCACCTTGCTGTACCCATTCAGCCGCCACGCAGCTGCCGCCAAATGGATGACCGCCAGTGTTTTCACAGCCACCACATCCCGCCGTTCTGGGACATTGTCCACAGCAATCCAGTCCACAATACGTCATTTTTTCATCCTCCTGTTTTCATCACGCCGCATGTATAGCAGCGGGTAAGGGTTGCCTTGCTCGTCCAGCTCGCTGCGCCGCTCCACCACAAAGCCCATGTGTTCGTAAAAACCTCGCGCCTGTGGATTTTGTTCATTAACCGTCAATGTATTCACACCATGGTGCGCGATGCCATATTGAAGCAGCCGCCTGCCAAGGCCCTGACCACGGGCTTCCGGCGCCAGAAAAAGCATTTCCAACGATGTATCCGCGATGCCCATAAATCCTAAAGGCCGTCCCACCTCGTCCACAACCACCAACAAATGAGGCACTTCCGCCAATGCCTGCGGCACATAGCACTTGATCTGCTCAATCTCGCTGGCAGACAAGAAATCGTGACTGGCCTGCACCGAACGTTCCCACACTTGCAGCAGCTGCGCCAACAATTCTGGGGTGCGCTGCGCCACCGTTATAATCGTCATCATCGTCACTTCCTGTACTTGATCTCGCTGCGTCGCACTTATCCCCATTATACACCGGCAGCCTGATTTTTTTGAACAACGAAAAACTCCCCTTGGCGCTGCCTCGAAATTGTAGGTTCGAGCTTGTCACCTTGGAGAGCTTGTAGGATGCATTTTCATGGTATGAAATTACAATACAGCACGGCTAGTGCCTGAAAAACGGAACACCGGTCACGCTTAGCAATCAGTCACCAATATCGGTGTGGCCCTGTTCAAATTCCCATTGCAGACCGTAGCGATCAATAAAGTAGAAGTAGCGCACCTGCCCCAGGATGTTCGCAGTCTCAACGTTGCGCGCATCGGTTTCACCCGGCGCCTGATCGAAGAAGCGGACATCGGACGGCTGCGTTTCGCTGATCTGATACACTTTGTAAGCCTCGGTCTCATTAATCAGGCGGGTATCCGGCATAGCCTGAATGTGTGCAAAGGCTGCTTCGATGTTGGTCACTTTCAACGCCACGTGGCGTGCCCCGCTCACATCGTTGGCGGCAAAAGTCACCGGCTCTGTCCGACCTTTTGGATAGTGGTATTGCATCAACTCCAAGGTCAGCTTGGTGCCCGGCACATTGACAAAAGCAATGGACACATCTCCCTCAGCCGCCTCCTCCACAAAACCTCCAGCTTTGAAAAAGCCTTCGTTTCTCCAATGGGACAGACAATGGTCCGGCTGCACCCCCAGCAGATCGCGGTAATAGTCCACAGCCTGCTCCATGTCGTCGACGAAAATGCAAATATGCGACAGCCCGATAATGTTCGGCTGTTCGGGCTGAATGGTGTTATTCATTGTATCGTTCATCTGTGATTCCTCCTAACGCAATCATTCAATAATCCCATGATCCCTAGCCAACGCCTCTATGCTGCGATCGTAGGTCGCCTCTGCTTCTTTAGAGAAAAAGCAGCCTGGAACGCCTTCATTATGATCACGGTGGTGTGCGACGCATTCGCAGCATTTTCCATGGCGCGGACAATCGTAGGTGCATGGGCAGTCCCGCTTATTGTCACATTGGTGTGTCATCATCGATTCTTCCTTTCTGTCCTAAACACTCAATTTCGGATTGTGCATATAGCCAGGCAGATCAAAGCTACGCCGCCTTCGACAAAATCCATCAAGGATGCTAAATTCTGTATGCGCTTGGTACTGCCTGACCAATAGATTCGGATAACAATTTCATTCTACCAAAAGTTCAAAATCAGCAAGCAAGTTGTACAAAATTTGATGTGTTTTGTGCAGAATTTACAAAGAAACGGCCCCTGCTTTTCGAACCATTTTTCGAAAAGCAGGGGTCGTTTTGCTGTACCAAGTTGAGCCATTGTATTGAAAGCTGGACAACCAGTCTCGGCCAAAGCCCGCGCCTCAATGCAGAACCAACGCTGGTTTAAAACCAAGATAATCACCACTGACAAGCATGTAGTTGACACCGCGCACCGAGCCACGGAGACTGTCGCCAAAGCGCTTGGCTCCGTGACAATGGGAATAGACGACCGTTTCCACACCGTATTCTTCAGCAATATCCGTAAACGGCGACGCATCCTCGAGAATGTTCGTCGGCGGGTAATGCAGAAACATGATGTACTTGCGATAGCCAGCCGCTGTTGCCTGTTCAAAAGAATCGCGCAAACGCGCAAGCTCACGCGCCACCAGTTTTTGCGCGTGACGTTCATTCTCTTCGTCCCAGCCAACGACGTGCCCCCAGGGATCCAGATAGAACGGCCCTTCAAAGGTGTAGCCCTTGGTGCCGACGAGGGCATAGTCCTGGTAGCTGGCAAAATTATTCTGCAGAAAAAAGAGCCGTCCTTCGTAAGCCGCGTTCAGCCGCTCTGTTTTCTTGGCATCCCAGAACATGTCGTGGTTGCCACGCAGGAGAATCTTGCGCCCTGGCAGCCGCTCAATAAACGCAAGGTCTTCCTGACATTCGTCCAACTTGCGTCCCCAGGAATGATCGCCAGTGAGAACAAGGGTGTCGTCCGGCGCAACGAGCTTATTCACGTACTTTTCTATTTTGCGTTCGTGATGCTTCCAGGCTTTACCGAACACGTCCATTGATTTATTCACTTGAAAGCTGAGATGCAAATCTCCCAGTGCATACAGCGCCATGCGCCATCTCTCCTTTTCCATTCAGTCACAGCTATTGTAACACATCCTGTGGCCGTATACGAAAAAAGCCTTTCCGGTAGAATGGAAAGGCTTTTTCAGCGTGTGTAAATGATGTTATTTGAGGAAGCCGTTGATGATTTGTTCTTCGGCTTCTTGTTCAGTGAGACCAAGGGTCATGAGTTTGATGAGCTGTTCACCGGCAATTTTACCGATGGCTGCTTCATGAATCAAGCTGGCGTCCACGCTGTTTGCCGACAGCTGTGGCGAAGCGATGACATGTGCATCGTCCATGATGATGGCGTCGCATTCGGTGTGGCCATAGCATTCGGTGTTGCCGTTGATGCGGGAGATGAATTCCTGGAAGGAATTGTCCTTCGCCACACTGCGGCTGACCACGTTGGCGCTGCAATGTTCCCCATTGAGATCCACCGAGAAGTTGGTCTTTGCCACCTGATCGCCAGTGGTGAGGATCTTTTCGCGAATGATGAGGGTTGCCCCTTCAGCCAGGTCGCCGCTGGTTTCGCGAATGGTGTCGTCGATGCCTTCGATCTGAGTGGTTTCCATTTCCAATTCTGCGCCTTCAGAAAGATGCAGAATGGTGGTTGGGTTCATGATCTGCTTCCCGCGGCCATCGCCTTCACCGAAGTGTTTTTCGATGTATTTAACCTTGGAATTTTTACCCACATAGAAGGTGTGAATCCCATCGTGCTGGCTGTCGCCGCCGCCACAGTTGTGGATGCCGCAGCCTGCCACGATAGTGATGTCGCAGTTTTCACCAATATAGAAATCGTTGTAAACAAGGTCTTTAAGACCACTCTGTCCAATAATGACAGGAATGTGCATGGATTCGTTGACGGTGCCGTCCTTGACATGAATCTCAATGCCCTGGCGTTCCTTCTGAGGAACAATTTCAATGTTTGCCGTGGAACGGCGGCCAGCCGCTTCGCCATCGGCGCGGATATTGTAAGCCCCGACAGGGAGTGCGTCGAGGTCAGCAACTTCTTTTAATAAACGTTTCTGAATTTCATCCATGGTCGTAACCCTCCTTATTTCGCCAATTTATCCATGATCTTTGTGCAGCCGCTGCCAATGATGTGAGGCATCACATCATCTGGCTTGCCGTCACGCACCACTTTGCCATCCTGCATCATGATGATACGGTCGGCAATGTTGAGAATGCGTTCCTGGTGGCTGATGATCAGGATTTTGCCGTTGGTCTTTTCGTTCATCTTTTCAAAGACCTGGATCAAGCTCTGGAAGCTCCAAAGGTCGATGCCGGCTTCTGGTTCGTCGAAGAGAGACAGCGCCGTGCTGCGAGCAAGCATCATGGCAATCTCGATGCGCTTCATTTCGCCGCCGGACAGGCTGTCGTTGAGTTCGCGGTCGATGTAGTCACGCGCGCACAGCCCTACTTCACTGAGGTAATCGCAAGCTTCGCTGAGGCTGGTGCCGCGGCCGGAAGCCAATGTCAGCAGGTCGATGACCTTAAGGCCCTTAAATGGAACCGGCTTCTGGAACGCATAGCTGATGCCAAGGTTGGCACGATCGGTGATGCTCCAGTCGGTAATATCCTGGCCATTGAAGGTGATGCGGCCGCTGGTCGGCTGGATGATCCCGCAAATGACCTTCATCAGCGTACTTTTGCCGCTGCCGTTTGGTCCAGTGATCGCAACAAACGGTTCGTCAATCTCCAGGTTCACGTCGTTAAGAATATTTGGGCGCTCCTCAACGCCGTAGGAAATATGTTCTAATTTTAACATGGTAACTCCTCCATTTAACCATATAAATAAGCTTTAATATTGATCAAGCGCTTCCTCAAAGGCTTCCAGCATGTACAGCACCGCCGCTGCACTTTCCGGCGGCAATGCCTGGGCAGTGGCAAGCACCTTGCGAAGCCGACAATCTCGATACGCGTAATAATTTTTCAAAATATCCTCGCCCGCTTGCGTCAGTCGAATGGTCACCGTTCCATTGCCCTCGCTCGATGGACTGCGCGCAATCAGCGCTTTCTTTTCGAGCTTGGCCAAAGTTTGGGAAACAGCTCCCTTGGTAATTCCCAGCAGCGTCGCAATCTGAGAAGGAATCACCGGCTGTTCATGCGCCACAACGTCCAACACCTGCGCCTCCGAGCCGCAGACGGTTTCTGCCGTGCCGAAGGTTTTGGGCTGCTTGGTCTTGGCGTTGTACTTATTGATGAGACGATAAGCGGTGATGTAAATATCTTTTCGTTCCATCAGTCACACCTCTTTGAGAACCGCTGCCTGTTTAGCAGCTAAATCGTTCTTCTGATTCTTATTATACTGATTTATAGGGGAATGAAAAGACCTTTTTGCTTTAAAATCAATCAGCTATGCTTATTGTAAGTAAAATCCACAACAATGGCAGGTGCATAAAAAAACGCCAGCTTCCTGCCAGAGCAGAAAGCCAGCGCTTCATCTGCAAAACTTAGTCAAGCAAGGCAAGAATGTCGGCCTTTGGCTGAACGCCAACAGACTGGTTGACAATCTTTCCATCTTTGACAGCAACGAGGGTTGGGATACTCATAACATGAAACGCGGTAGCCAGTTCGGTCTGTTCATCAACGTTGATCTTACCAACCTTAATGTCGTCGCGTTCGTCAGAGATCTGTTCCACGATAGGACCAACCATGCGGCAAGGACCGCACCAAGCTGCCCAGAAGTCGAGGAGCACAGGCTTATCGCTTTTAATAACTTCCTCTTCAAAGTTTTCTTTAGTAATGGTAATTACTGCCATTTGTTTATTTCCTCCTTCAGGATACGTTGCTTATAGTATAACATACTTTCCGTGGTTTGAAATCAAAAAAATCACTGAAAATTATTTTTTATATCTATTGCCGTCATTTGTCCGCATATTTCATGGCTTCCAACTCGCACATGAACAGGTCGTAGTAATCGTCTTCGCCACGCAGCACTGGAGAATTTTCTCCACCGCCGTTGGTGGCACGACGCATGGCGGCGTAGTCGGCTTCACCGGCAAAGGCAAGCTCCGCGATGCTGATGCTCTGCCCCAGTTCGGTGGCCAGCTGACAAAATACTTCCTCCGCGTTGTCAGCATCGCGTGTGGCCAAAAGACGGTCGCGCACTGCCGGGTCTTGCTTAGCCAATGCACGCAGATTTTTCAGGACATCCTGTAAATCCATGATTGTCACTTCTTTCCATTAGACCAAAAGGTCGAGAATATTCATGCCCAGTGAAGTTTCGCTCTTGTAGAGTTCCGTATAGCCACAGTCGGCACAGCTGATGGTAACAAAACGTTTATTCTGCACTTCAAACACCTTTGCAAAGCCGCCGCCCGTGGCCTGAAAACGGTCGCTTTCGTAGCGCGTGCAGCCACATTTCGGGCAGACGTATTGACGTTTTTCAAAATCGTTCTTTGCCATATTGGTTCATCCTTCCTAAAGTCGTTGTTCTTCTAAAACAGCCCTTGCATAAGCAAGCTCTTCACGCGTGTCCACTTCCATCAGCAAGTGTCCCGCATAAGATAATGGCTGCAGGTTCATTTCAGCCAACACCGGACGCAGCGCCGTCTCGGCATAGATGTCTGTCCGGCCGGCGGTGCAGGCAGCGTGCACCTGCTCCAGCCACATTGCCATGGCCTCTCGGCTGAACTTAAAGAGCGGCATGAGATTTACACAATCCTTGCCATGAATGTCCACGGCAATATCCACCACACGCCCGTCGCACAGCCGCCCTTTGAAATCCTTCTCATTGATCGGCGGCGTGGCATCCACTGCCGCCATATTGGCTGCCGGCGCAGCCACAAGCTGCGTTAAAAGAACCTCATCAAAAACCACGTCGCCATGAAGCACAATAAAATCGTCATCCTGCAGTAAATGTGCCGCTCTCTCCATCGACAGCACCGAATTGCTGGTGGCATAGTCGGGATTGTCTGCAAATTGAAACCGCAGCCCCAGCTCATCCTGCGCCTGAACAGCTTCCCGGAATTGTTCGCCAAGATAGCCTGTGGTCAGCACCACATCATGAATGCCAACCGCTGCCAAAAGACGCAGCTGACGAGAAAACAGCGTATCTCCGTGAATAAGCGGAACAAGCCCTTTAGGACAATGTGCAGTCAATTCCCCCAGTCGTGAGCCGCGACCTGCATTAAAAATCAATGCTTTCATACTATTCGCCCCTTTACAGCAAAACCCAAAGAGCGCGGCGATACATATTCAAAAGGTCCTCTTCCGTCACCGCCACCGGAAAATTGCTCAAGCGCTGCACATTCACCGACCCAGCCAGAAGCGGCAAGTCGTTGTCATCGTCCGGCAGCCAATCCTTCGCCAGGTCTGCCTGCTCACGCAGCGCCAGAAAAGCCTCCAGACCAGCCCGAGGGTCTTTGCTGCCGCTCAGAAGCTGCGCCAGACCACTCAACCGCTCGTTCAGTGCGGCATCGTTTTCGGCTGCCTGCAGCAGGCATTCCCATGCCGCTGGCAGACAAACCGCTGCCGCGTGCCCATGGCGCAAGCCATAGAACGCCGTCAACTGATAACACATGGCATGCGCCGCTGTAGTGGTCGTTAGATTGATGGCGCGACCAGCAAAGTTCGACGCCGCCAGCACCGCGCCAGCCGCCGCTTCATCGGCCGCCAGATAGGCCGCCGCGTTGCTCATCAGAATGCTGATGGCCTGCGCCGAGTAAGCACGGCTTTCTTCGCTGGACCGCACCGACCAGTAAGATTCGATGCTGTGGCAAAGCGCATCCAGGAAGGTGCTCGCCCGCTCTGCCTGCGGCAGCGTTGCCAACTGCGCCGGATCAAGAATTGCCACTTCTGGCAGCAGCGTTTCATGAGCCACCGAATATTTCTTGCCGCCGATGTAAATCGTCGCAAAATGCGTTGATTCACTGCCCGTTCCCGCTGTTGTCGGCAGCGCCACGTGCGGCACCGCCATTGGCACCGGATGGGTCAAGCGCTCTAAAAGCGACGCGTTGTCATCCGTATCGCCCATCGCCTTGATCGCTTTTGCCACATCCAGCGCGCTGCCGCCGCCAATGCTCAAAATGCCATCGCACGCGTTGTCACGATACATGGCCAAGCCAGCAGCCACCTGCTCTGCCGTCGGATTTGGCGTAAAGCCATCAAAATGCACCACAGGCATGCCGCGATGTTCCATTTCCTCTGCAATGCCGGAACGCGCCAGTCCGCCGCCGCTCACAATCAGTGGCTTCATCACGCCCAGCCGCGCCAAAAGCAGCGGCACATCGCCCGCCATTGCCAACTCCGCCGAAGCGCGCCCGTCTGCCAGCACCAGCGAACCACCACTGCGTTCAAAAATCACCTGTTCCACAATCCTTCACCTCTCTGTGTCCATTGTTTTGCTCCATTATACCATAAGCTTCAAGCACGTTGCATCCTTTCCCCGTCCTGGCAGCGGTCCTCATTCTTGACACTTGCATCGAGAATGTGGTATATTTACCACATAAAGAGCGAAATACACCACATTTTTAGGAGGTGCCTCTCATGAAACCCTTTAATAGTCTTGGTCTTTTGTCGCTGCTGGCGCTGATCGCGGTGCTCGGACTTTTGACCGACAACAAAGGCTGGTTTGGATTTCTTGGCTTTCTCTACTACTTACGCTATTTTCAAGTGATTCCGGACGAATTTTTCCTCGAAAACGTGCGCAAAACAGCCACCCTCGCATTTTTCACCGGCATGCTGTCCCTCGTCGTCTACGTTTTCGTCTGCAGCCTGCTCTTTGGCACGGCACAAGCGGCACCGATGGCCTTCGCTCTCAGCTTTGCCACCTCGGTCATCGTTTTCAGCATCGCCCTGACCATCCGCGAATGGCGCGAGATGAAAGGATTGTCCGACGAATGATCCACAACCGCATCAAAGAATACCGCGCCAAACACAGCATGAACCAGGCCGAGCTCGCTCAGTGCGTTGGCGTGCGCCGCGAAACCATCGGCAACCTCGAAAAAGGCCGCTACAACCCGTCCCTCGTTCTCGCCTGGAACATCGCCAAAGTCTTCGACGTCAGCATCGAAGACATCTTCACCATCACCGACGACGAATAAACAAAAGGAGTCCACACACGAACGGCGTGTTCGTGTGTGGACTCCCCTTTTTTATTCGTACTGAATCTCGTGCTTCAAAAACTTCCCATTGCGCAGCTCGGCGCTGGCTTTCGCAATGTCAGCAAGGCTGTTCATGACCACCGGCCCATGCCAGGCGATGGGTTCATTCAAAGCCGACGCGCTGATGACAAGGATGTGCACCGGGTTATCGCCAGCCGCAAGCTGGAGACTGTCACCACTGGCGAGTTTAACAGCGGTCTTTGCGGCGATGGCTTCGCCTTCAACGACAGCGTCGCCCAGCAGCGTAAACACCATGGTCATGCGCGCCGGATCGGTGGCAATGGTCGCCGTCTTTCCTGCGTCCAGCTGCACGTCGTAATAATCCAGCGGCACATAGCTGCTTTGAAAGCCCTGCACACCGTTGAATGCCCCTGCGAGCACGCGCACCTTGCCGCCATCGATGGCCACTTCCGGAATGTCTTCGCGCTTAATGTGATGATAGGCCGGCGCCACCATTTTGTCTTTCGCAGGCAGGTTCAGCCACAGCTGCACACCCAGGAGCCGTTCCGAGGCAGGCAGCTGCTCTTCGTGCTGAATGCCGGACCCAGCCGTCATCCATTGCACCTCGCCATCACTGATGGTGTCCTCGTGTCCAAGGCTGTCGCGATGCATCATCTGCCCCTGCACCAAATAACTGATCGACTCGATGCCGCGATGCGGATGGGATGGAAAGCCTGCTTTATAGGCTTCTGGATCGGTGCTGTCAAACGAATCCAGCATCAGAATCGGATCAAACACCTCGGCCGTTGGATGGCCCAGTACACGCACCAGATCCACACCGGCGCCATCAAAAGTCTGCTGGCCTTTCACCTGCTGCTCAATTGCTCGTGTCATTGCATGACCTCCTTAAAATAGGTTCGTAATTATTAATATTCTCTTCGAAATCATTTTACGCCATTCTAAGCGAATTCTGGAAAAATGTCAACGCCGCCTCGGATTCATTCGCCACATTGAGGATTCGTCAGTTCAAAGCGCTCATCCATATTCTTTTCGCCCCATTCACACATGAGCGCCAAAAGCGGCTCCAGGGAACGCCCTTTGTCGGTGATCGAATATTCCACACGCGGCGGCACTTCCGCATACGCCGTCCGATGAATCAACCCATCATTCTCCAGCTCACGCAGCTGGTTGGTCAATGTGCGCTGAGAAATATGATTCAGCTCACGGAGCAATTCTCCAAAACGCTGGGTGCCGTTGCGCATCAGGCTGTCTAAAATCAACGGCTTGCATTTGCCGCCAATCATTTTTACGGTGACTTCCATCTCACAAGTTACTTTAATTTTCTCCATGACATCCTCCCATAGTGAAAAAAAGTTCACTTTCTAAAAAAATTCTGCGTACTTGCCGCAGAAAATAAAACGATATACAATCCAAGTATAGCGCGTTTCGGCCATATTGCAACAAAAATTCACACGCCGCACGCCAATATTCACGCATAAGGAGCCTTTTATTATGAAGCAACGACAACTTGGAAACACTGGCCGCATGGTCAGTGAAATTGGCCTTGGCACCTGGCAGCTGGGCACCAAATGGGGCGACCCATTCAACGAACAGGAAGCCATGGAGATTCTTGAAGCCACTTATGGCAACGGCATCACCCTCATCGATACCGCTGATATTTACAACGACGGCAACAGCGAGCGTGCCATCGGCACCTTTTTGAAAAACCACCGCGACCATTTCTTTGTCGTCACCAAATGCGGCCGAGGACTGGACCCACATACCGCCGAAGGCTACACCGCAGAAAACATGGAAGCCTTCATCGACCAAAGCCTGCGCCGCCTTGGCATGGAGCAGCTGGACCTTGTCCTGCTCCACTGCCCGCCAACGCCAGTCTACTACAACGACGACTTGTTCGCTGGTTTGGACAAGCTCGTGCAAAAGGTGAAAATCGCTCACTATGGCGTCAGCATCGAAAAAGTATCCGAAGGGCTTCAAGCCATGAATTATCCCATCAGCGCCATTGAAGTGGTGTTCAACATGTTCCGTTTGAAACCAACCGAAGAACTCTTCCCAGCAGCCATCGCCAAAAACATCGGCATCATTGCCCGCGTGCCACTGGCAAGCGGTCTCCTGACCGGACGCTACACCAAAGACACCACCTTCGGCGCCAACGACCACCGCAGCTACAACCGCAACGGCGAAGCCTTCGACAAAGGCGAAACCTTCTCCGGCGTTGACTACGATCTGGGCCTGCAAGCCGTCGCCGCCCTAAAAGACGTTTTTGGCACCGACGACCTCATTCCATACGCCCTGCGCTGGATCCTCATGCACGACGCCGTCAGCGCCGTCATCCCAGGCGCCAGCCGCCGCGAACAACTGCTCAGCAACGTCCGCGCCGCTGAACTGCCTGCGCTCTCCAACGAGCAAATGGACGCCGTCCGCGCCATCTACGACCGCTACCTGCGCGCCTCTGTGCATGAAAACTGGTAATATCCTTTCATAACAAAAGCAGCCGCTCCTCTCAGGGGGCGGCTGCTTTTGTCTATGTTGGTATAAAAACGGCGCGCCATTCTTCCTGTTTGGTCACAAGCTATACACACTATCTTATTATGAAAAACGTTCGTTTTAGTTACGTGTGAAATGCAACCACTGCTTTTTTGCCATCAGCGCAGGGTGCTTGGCAGGTGGCAGATCTGCATGGCAACGCCGTCGGGCATCACCTGGAAGCCGAAGCGCTGGTAGAAGGCCGCATTTTTGCTTTCTTCCGGCATGACTTCGAGATAAAGGTAGTCTTTGTACTTTTCTTTGATCTGTTTAATCATGTGTCCGGCGATGCCTTGCCCATGATAGTTGGGATCAACCAGCACATAGTGCATATACGCCAGCATGCCGCCGTCGTCCAGCACACGCACCAGCCCCACCAGTCGTTCACCATCCCAGGCGGTGAGCACAGTGGAGGAGGGCATCAACGCCTGATACAGCCGCTCCGGCATTTTGCCGGAAATCCAGCCGACCGACAAAAACAGCGCTTCTACCTGCGCTTGCGTAAAGATTTTTTCTTCTGTGTAACGAATGGCCATGATTGTCCTCCTTTGTTTTCTACAATATACCTCTGCAGCAACCTTGTCGGCACTTGCAGTTTTCTGATACACACTCCAAACTTTTTACACTGCATTTTACCACTCTCAACTACCATTTTGGAGTCACTAATAATTTCATGCGCGGCTTTTTGGCATTGCGTCGCAACTTTACCTATCTTCAGAAAATATAAACTTCGCGTCAGCCCCTTGAAAATAGTCGTATTATTACTATAATAGATTCTATAAAAGATACTTTTTATCAAACAAGAAATCAATGAGGTGATTTTATGGCAAGACTCAGAATGATGCGTGCGCCACAAAAATATGTCCAAGGCAGAGATGCGCTGAATAGTTTCCACGAAGAAATGAAAGACCTTGGCAGCAAATGGCTGTTCATCTGCTCCAACAGCGGTTATAAAATGTGTCACGATAAAATCGAAAGCAGCTTCGCCGACACTAACGATGTGCGCCGTTACGAAATCTTTGGCGGTACCTCCAGCGTCGGTGAAATCGAACGCATGAGAAAAATCGTGCGCGAGGAAGGGCTCGACGTGGTTGTCGGCGTTGGCGGCGGCTCCGCCATCGACACGGCAAAAGCGACTGCCCACTACGAACATTTACCTGTTGTCATCATTCCAACCGTTGTTGCAACCGACGCGCCATGCACCGGTCTCTCAGTCATCTACAACGACGACCAGACCTTCAACAGCTACCTCTTCTATCCAAAAAACCCAGAAGCAGTCATCGTTGACAGCACCATCATCGCACAGGCGCCGGTCAAGTTCCTCGTTGCCGGCATGGGCGACGCCCTCGGCACCTATTTCGAAGCCCGCGCCTGCCAGCGCACCGACGCTCCTAGCCTGGAATTTGGCGGCATCACCCGCTCTGCCATGGCTTTGTGCGAACTTTGCTACAAAACCCTGAAAACTTACGGTGCTGCTGCAAAACAAGCCTGTGAAAACAACGTCGTTACCCCAGCACTCGATGCCATCATTGAAGCCAACGTTTACCTGTCTGGCGTTGGCGCCGACAATGGCGGCCTCGCTGTTGCCCATTCCTTCTACAACGGCCTCACAGCCCTTGGCGGTCACAGCGCTCCTCACGGCAACTGTGTCGCTTTTGGCACCCTGGTTCAGCTTGTGCTCGAAGGCGCTTCTAAAGAAGAATTCAAAGAAGTGCAAGACTTCTGTTTGGAAGTTGGCCTGCCAACCCGTCTTGAAGAAATCGGCGTCACCACTGATGAAGAAATTCGCGTCATCGCTGAAAAAGCCTGCGTCGAAGGCGAATCCATCCACAACATGGTTGCCGACGTCACCCCCGCCGAACTCTACGACGCCATCGTCGCCGCAGATGCCCTCGGCAAAGCTCGACTTTGATTTTCTCCTCCATACTATATATCCTCTAACAAGCAATGCCCGCTGGTTCTACCAGCGGGCATTGCTTGTTAATATCACATGCTCACAGCTTTTGCAAAAATTCCTCCGGCACCTGCTTCGTCAGCCAGACACCGTTGCGCGACACATAGAACCGATGCCCCTGTGCCGCCATCTTCTGGGCATCCACGCGAAATACCACTGGCTTGCCGTGGCGCTGGCCCACCTTCGTCGCCGTCGCCACATCCGTCGACAGATGCACATACAGCCGCGACATCGGCAAGAGCCCCTGCGCCTCGATCGACGCCACAGATTGCTCGCTCGTGCCATGATACAACACCTCCGGCGGCACTTTTTCCTCCAGTTCCACATCCACATGCACAGAATGCCCCTGGTTGGCACGAATCAGCGTCTTGTCCTCATTAAACACATAGCGCCCCTTGCTGTCTGTCGCCACAATCTCTTCCAATATCTCCATCGACATCGGCCGCGTCTTTGCAATCCCAGCGATCACCTCGTCCACCCGCGCCCAGCCATGTTCATCCAGCGTGATCCCAATCACCTCCGGCTTGTGCCGCAGAATCAGGCTCAAAAACTTGCTCGTCTTGGTATCGACCATCAGGCATGCTCCCTTCTATGGTGGATTTACACAAAAACAGGCACGTTCTCTCTTGAAAGCATAACACACATTTCATCGTTTTCGACGCGCCAATTTCTTCAACGCTTTTACATATTGATTCTTTACGCCATTTTCCTCTTCAGCCTCACAAATGGCCTTCACTTGATCGCACAACGCCGTCTCACTGTACGCATCCAGCAAAATGATGCGCGACAGTGCATAAGCACTGCCCCAACGCACCACCGTGCCCTCATCGTGAGTGTTCTCCAGCAGCACCGGAATCACATCGTCTAATGATTGCGGATACTGCGCCGCCATATTTCCAACAATCCGCGAGGCTTCCCGTTTGCAGGAATTGTTCTCGCTCTTCACATACGCCTTCGCGAACTCCAAAAAACCTTCCTCCAACGGCATCATCGCTTTGTTGGAGATCTCCTCAATGGCTTCTAAAATCGTCGCAACCTTGTTCGCCTTCAGAACCTCCGCCGCCTGACGAATCGCTGCAAGCCCAAAAGAGCCATCCAGAATGCCTTCCACAATCTGCCCTCGCGCCGCCATTTTTTTAATGCTCTTGTCGGTTAAAATCTCAACCAAATCCACTGCTCAGCCCCCCCTAGATACTTAATTATAATTTAATACAAAACTTCTCTGTTTTACTCCATAAAATCCACAAAAGCCTCTGGGTTCAGATTTGCATTCACGAGAAATTGAATTTGCTCGTCACGATCCATCCAGCGAAAATCGGCAAGGCTGATGCCCGCCTGCGCAAGAGCGATTACTCGTTCCTCAAAGGCTTCGTAATCCATCACATGAGCAAATTGGGCAAAATCCGCCGCCAATTCCATCGCATCCAGATCACCGCTGCCAGCAAAATCAAACACATCGCCAAAAAATCCATCCATATTGGTTGCTCCTTTCTATGTCAAACACGTTCCCTCTCACTCATACTCGCCATATTCGCAGCCAACGTGGTTGGCGTAGACTTGGTCGATGAGGCGCCAGCGACCGTGGCGGCGCTGGTAGAGTTTGACGGTGCCTTGGCCGTTGCCGCCGTTCCAGAGGCGGGTGTGGCGTTTATAGCCGTCGGGGGATTCGTAGTTAATAAGGATCATGTCGGCTTTGCGACAGGTGATGTCGACGATCATTTTGGCGCGGAAGGTGGTTTGGACGACGTGCCAGATGATGTGGGTGTCGGTTTCGCGGCAATCGAAGTGGGTGCGGCTGCCGGTCCAGAATTTGCTGAAGTTGAATTCGTAGTCTTGGCCTTCGTAGTAGAATTGGCCGAGGAGTTTGCGATTAAGTGCGATGCCGAAGGCTTTCGGTGTGCCGCCGCCGACTTCGAAGACGCTGTTGTGCAAGCGCTTGCCGGTAGCTTTGCTGATGAGATCATTGGAGGAAAGCCAGACCCACGGCGAGGTGAAGTCGCCGCCCCAGTTTTTGTCGGCGTAGCCGTAGCAGTCTTCGGGGCGCACAATGTACTCTTCGCCGTTCAGGCGCAGCCAGCCTTCGAAGGCGGTTTTCATGCCTTCGGCGTGCCAAAACATTTCAAAGGCGTTGAGGCGGCGAAAGAAAGACGAGGCGCCGTAGCCAACGTTGTAGGCCACTTGCTTGTCGATGCGCAGGTCCCATTCCATGGTGCCAACGTCGCTCATCCATTCGGGATGCGCCTTGGCGTCCGCTTCAGAGACGGCGACGCGCCCGGTCATGCGTGTTTCGGAGCAGGTGCAGTCGCCAGCGGCGAGGTGGAAAGGCACGCCGTCGCTGACGTGAACCTGTGACCAGGGAAAGAAACGGTGGAGCTGCCCCTTTGGCTCACCCCAGAAGCCAACATTGACCATGCAATAGGACGGGCGGCGCCCAGCTTCACGCCCGGCTGGATCGTTCCAGACAAGCACGGGCTCCGCCTGAGCATGGGCCGGATTGCAGAGAAAGTATTCGATGTAGAAGCTCTTCGCTTCGCCGGTCTTGGCGTGGTGGGCCGTGAAGGAATGCCACCACCAGTCGTAGCCTTTTTTCGCCAGCGGGCCTTTGAGCATGTAGGCGTCGCGTGTGATGTCGCTTTTGTTCATATTGCATCCTCCTTTGGTGAGTGCCGATTGCGCGGCGCTGATTCTTACTTTTTAGTATACGCCATTATCCGCGTCCTGGCAAATACGCGCATAAAAAAGCTCACGCCGAGAAAGAATCGACGTGAGCGTGCGCGGTTTTAGGAGTGCTGCAGGCGTAGGCTCTTTTGTTGCTGTTTTCAGCCTGCTTTTTCAGGATGCTGCTCGAGCTGCTTGTCACACAGATAGAGCACCAGTCAAACAATTGTCAACACGACTTCGGCAAGCAACTTCGCGTCAATGACACCGGAAAGCTGCCAGTAATGGTTCAGGACAACGACCGCCGGAATAAAGAGCGCCACGTTGCGCAAGACGGTGATGATCAGCGAGCACAGAGCTTTGCCAAACGCCTGGAAATAGCTTGTCACCATGTTGATGATGCTGACCACTGGCGCTGACAGGCAGAGAATCTGCAGGAAATACGCCGTTTCCTGAATGAGCGCGTCTTCTCTTACATGCGCCCGACGACATCCTCAAAGGCATCGAAAAATCCGCCTTCCAGCTCCACTGCAGCCCCTGTGCATCCTCAATCAGTTCACCCAAGAAAGCCAAATCGAAAAAATCGGCAAAGGCACCTACCGCCTGCGCTGAAATAAAACACAAAAACCACCCCAGGCTTACAAAATGTTGTAGGCACGGAGCGGTTTTATTTCTCAACGCGACCGTCTGCTTCTCAACGCGACTGTCTGCTTCTCAACGCGACCGTCTGCTTCTCAACGCGACCGTCTGCTTCTCAACGCGACCATCTGCTTCTCAACGCGACCATCTGCTTCTCAACGCGACCGTCTGCTTCTCAACGCGACCGTCTGCTTCTCAACGC
>ERZ1034920.889-NODE-889-length-21089-cov-40.413236_pt1 | contig 21089 bp, 16 predicted proteins | sample MGYA00520688_ERZ1034920 | MGnify/ENA primary metagenome ERZ1034920 (study PRJEB33766, sample SAMN09781785) | gut metagenome | biome: gut microbiome | host: Homo sapiens | place: Madagascar | study: EMG produced TPA metagenomics assembly of the PRJNA485056 data...
AAAATTATAACGAACAATTATTAACGCTATGTTCATTGTTATATCATGAAGAAAATTATTTTACTGAGGAATACAAAATTTTAATTAAGGTTGCTAATAATATTTTAAATCATATCAGTGATTATGATAATAATTTTGTATATAAAATAATTTATAGTTTAGCGTTCTTTAAAACAGATAAAAAGGCAGAAACAATTAGAAAAAATCTTGTAGAAAAATTTTGGAATAATGATAATAGCAAAGAAAACTTTGATATCGGACTAGCTTATACTATAGATTTATTTAATGATGGTAAATTCTCTGATTGTTTGAGTAATCTTGATATCTTAAACCAATATGAACCAAATAACAAAACTATTAAAAATTTATATGCACAAATAGATTCAATAAATTACAATTTAGATACGATTATAAAAAATTATGAAAAGGGTGTTAAAGAAGAAAGATTATTACCACTAGTAGCAAAAGCATATATAAATAAAAGAAAATTTAAAAAAGCAAAAACGATAATTGATAGTTTAAAATTCATAGATAATCAAAAGCAAAATTATTATTATTTAACTTATGAATTATTAATAGTTCAAAAGAAAAAAGATGAGGTTATTTTAAAACATCTTGAGAGAGGTATTGAAGAATTTCCTAATGATATTCAATTAAACCAAATTATCTTTAGTTTTTTACTAAAATGTCATATATTTAATGATACAACCCGTAAAATATTTAAACAATGTTCTGAAATATTGAATAAGAATAAAGTAATTTATCAATTTAATATTGATATGAATAATCCTATAGAAAGTCTTCAGTGTATGATGGAACAAATAGAACCAATGGAAGATTATATGGAAAGAGTACAATCTTATCAAGAAACTCTTGAAAATTATAATAAAGGAATATATCCATTATCAATAATTGCAGAAATATTTCAATCGTCATCTTCTGAAATAATTGCAAATTTTATAAATAATAAAGAACAAGAAAAATTTATTTCAAGTAAAACAGAAAAGGAATATTTGGATGAAATAAATTCTTTGAAAAAAGGTAAAAAAATTATTTTAAGTTTAGAAACTTTAATTTTATTAAAAGCACTAGGTATAGAAAATTTAATATTTGACAATTTAAAAAGTAGAATAACAGTAGGGACACTTAAGGAAATTCATAATGTTCTAGTATTTCCTGCCGAGCAAAATACGGTGAAATTAGTTAGAGATAAGTTTGGGCAGCCAAAACCAATAAGAGTAAAGAATGATATTTTTGACTACATTGAATTTTTTAAATATTGTGCAAAACGATTAAAGATAATAAATTTTAAATCTAAATCTTCAAAAGCTAACTATTTAATTCAAGCTGCTGAAAAAATACATACCAATAAATTCTTTTTTGATAGCATTGTTGCCGTTCAAAATAACTGTTTTGTTTGTTCATCTGATATGGTAATGCAAAAAATAAATGAACAATTTAAAGTTAAGGACATTTCTATAATTAGTATAATACAGTACCTATTTGACGTTAATATAATTAACGAAAAGGAAAAATCTCATATTTTTAATAAATTAATTGAGCTAAATTGTAAATATATTCCAGTTAATGCTATAGACTTATATTTCATGCTTTTAGAAAAAAACGAAAATTTTTATAATATTATTGAGTATTTTGATGCAAAATATGATAAAAATTCTATTTCAGGTGTATTTTCTAATTTAATATTTAAATTGGATCAGAACAAGCACTTATTAGAAAATGAAATTTATAAAGTTATTAATTATATATTTTTTCACTTTGCACAATTATATCCGAAAGGTGAATTAGTCAAATTACTTATGGAAGATCTAATAAAATACCACGATTTATTAAATGATGTAACTCAAAAATGTATTGCTCAAAATTTTATTTCATATATTAAAGATGGTATATATATAAATGCTTATTATAAATTTATTATGGAAGTTTTGGCACAAAAAAATTATAAAAATACACAAAAAAATATTAAGGAAATAAAACGTATTTTAGACAATATTCCTGCAAGATTAAGAAATAATTTAAGTCCATATGCTGATATGTTGATAAAATTAGGTCAGTTTAATTTTGTCAATAATTGATTTTACATATTTATCGATAGTTTTATTATTTGAATAATCGGTACTTGCGACTAAGTAATCTTTTGAGTAATTGTTTCTTCTATTGTATTCATAATTAATAAGAGCATAAATTCAACGAATTTTGTACTGTTTGTTGCACATTGACTGGTTTTACAACCTTTTTTATTTTACTTCAATTCAAACGATTCTAATGTGTATATAAACTCTTCATCAGATTGATTAAATTCATAATTAAATGTAGCAATAAATTCAGTAGTGCAATCAACTTTCACTAAATCTTCTATGCTTGGGTCAGGTTCATATTCCTCCCAGTGAATATAACCTTTTGTGAAAATTTTATTTAATTCTTTTATTTCTATATTATGAATATTCGCAAAACAAGAATCTTCAACCATATGAGAATCTTCGGAAAGTTCCGAAGTGAAAGATTCTACAATTTGGTCTGCAAAATAGTAATTATAATCATTACTCAATATACTCAAACATTCTTTATGTATTGCATCATAGGTAACACGTTCAAGGTTATATAATATTTCACTAGGTCTAAATTCTGCACCATTTATAAATAAAGTTCCATTTTCATACTCTATATTTACATTATTATCTATATATTGATTAACATAATTATATTTAGGAATTTCATCAATTTTTTCAAATTTTATGTTGGTGTAATTAGTATTAATTTCTGCGTTATCCAATAAGGCAAAAACAATCTCCATATAATGAAAAAATGTAGATGCAAATATTCTAACATCGGTTGTCGTTGGAATAGTTCCATTTTCTATATGCCCATGTGCTGCAATCCCTTGCTGATTTCTCACAGTTGAATAAGTATCAATAATATTTGTAAGAGCTTTTCTTATATGTTGATTTTCGCAATTTAAGCAATCAATGGACTTTTTAGTTAATTGTGCAAGTGTCCATTCCTTATCATACTCAATATTATTATCAGCAATTATTTGTTTTGCGACAGTTTCAATAATACACTTACAATAATCAATTGTTTCAGGTGCAAGAGTTTTATATGCCTTTTCTGCATTTTGAATACATAGTTTTAATCTATCAATGTCATACTTTTGCTCAAATTCGTATGCTTTTTTAAACGGAGATTCACTCATTATTTAAACCTCCAGAGTGAAATATTTTTGCATTATAGATTGTAGTAATTCTGAAGAAAATTTTTGTGCATTACTATTTTCATTTTCTAGCTTATCGCATAATTGCATTAATTCATCTACTTTTTCAACAATTCGTGCTTGTTCTTCTTTTGGAGGGATTGGAATTAATACATTCTTAAGTTTATCACCACTATAATTTGCTTGGCCACACTGTTGTATTATTAACGGTTCAATTTGTAATTTTCTAAAAAGTTGTGAATTTAAATAATATGTCACGTATTTGGGATTTATATAATTTTTGAAAAGACATACTCTTATAAGATATGATGCAAATGTGTATTCATTATTATTTCCCTCAAATAAAGCTGTTTTTCCTACTAATTCATAGCTATTTGTTCTATTAAATAAGATATCGTATTTTTGTAAATATAATTTTGGTAAGTCTTTTATATCAGGAGACACATATTTTAAATTTGAATAATCTAAAATTCCTTTTTGTATATTATTCATTCTTAAAACAGGTATGCCAATATTTATTTCCGAAGATTTTTCAGATGTGCCATATTCCATGTGTTTAATAATGTTACTAAATTTACACCAAATCCAACTGCTTGGAACATGAAATAAAGCTTTTATTTCATCAAGAGAATCTTTTATTCGATTTTTTGTTTGAATTTTTTCTTCCTTAATCTTTTTGAGCAATTCTGATGCTGGCTCATCTGTTGGGTCTTGCGGTACTAATTTTCCTTGAATAGCATCTTGCAATATTGACTGACGGAACTTGGAAATATATGTAATCTGATTTTCCATCTCTTGATTAAGAGTGTTTTGTATTTTAATAAATTTATTTATATTTTTTAATGCTTCTTCTTGCTGTTCATATGACAAATTAGGAAAATCTATTCTTTCTAAATCATTAAAACGTAGAGCTGAACGAACCCCTCCTCTATCTCCATACCATTTTATAAGATTTATACCCAAAGAGCTTTTTAAATAAAGCAACAAGAATTCAGGGAGTATATCATCCTTTACTTTAAAAGCAACATAGGCTGGACTAACGATTCCTTTAAAATCATCATCTGTCAATCCTATTGAACCAACATTTATTCTATATGGGTTATAAACAAAAGTTTTGCCAGTAATAACCGTATAATTTGAAGTATCGTCACTAATATTTTTTCCTGTTATTACGATACCTTCTTTGTTTGTAACTCCGTAGGCTTGAAGAGTTTTATTCTCAAAGTTTTTATATTTATCAGTAATTTTTATTAATGACCCTTTTAATTTGCGAGTAGGAAATGATAATTTCAGCATTATATTAATTCCCTCATCTTTTCAAAAAGTTTTTGTGTTTTATTTAAACTTACTGATAATTTTTCTAAAATTATTTCAGGAGCACAAATGTCATCCTCTATAGAAATATTTGGATTCTTTATATCTAAGTTGTAATTTGCATTTTTTATATTATCAACACATACTTTCCAAGCATGTTCATTTTCTATTCTATTGTTCCACCATTCTTTTTCAGGTAAAAATTCATCAATTGTAATTGGATTTGAACGAGAATAATTTTTTATGCTATTTGGAAGTGGATGTTCATAATACCAAATTTCTTTTGTTGGACTTCCCTTTGTAAAAAATAACAAATTCGTTTTTATGCCTGTATATGGATTAAACACACCATTTGGTAATCTTATAATCGTATGTAAATTGCATTCTTGTAATAATTCTTCTTTAATTCTAGTTTTTACACCTTCACCAAAAAGTGAACCATCAGGCAATACAACACCTGCTCGACCTTGTGGTTTTAACATTTTCATTATATAGACCAAGAATAAATCTGCGGTTTCGCGAGTTCTAAAACTTGATGGGAAATTACTCTCAATGCCTTCTTCTTCAATTCCGCCAAAAGGTGGGTTGGTTACGATACAATCAACTCTATCTGCAGGAGAAATATTGCTTATCGGTTTTGATAATGTATTATCTCGTCTGATATTTATTGGAGTATCAATCCCATGTAAAATCATGTTAGTTGTACAAAGTTGATGTGGAAGAGGTTTCTTTTCAATACCCAAAATATTGCTATTCAGAGACTCTCCTTCTTCTGTCGTTTGAATTTGTTTTTTTAGATGTTCGATAGTACAAGCTAAAAAACCTCCTGTACCGCAGGCCGGATCAAGAACTTTTTCTCCAATTTGTGGGTTTATCATATCTACAATAAATTGAGTTATTGCTCGAGGTGTATAATATTCTCCAGCATTACCAGCTGATTGCAAACTCTGCAAAAGTTGTTCATAAATATCATTGAATAAGTGTCTATCTTCACTTGAATTAAAATCTATTTCATTAATTTTATTTATAACTTGACGTAGCAAAGTACCTGATTTCATATAGTTATAAGTATCTTGGAAAATGTTTTTAATAATGAATGCACGCTTATCAGAATTATTGTCAAGATTTTGCAAGTAAGGAAACAGACGATTGTTTATAAAATCAATAAGTTCATCTCCAGTCAACCCTTCATCATTCATCGCCCAGTTTTGCCAACGGTATTCTGAATCTAATGGTGATTTATAATTATCATCCATTATTTTATATTCAGCCTCTTTATCAGCAAAAATCTTCAAAAATAACATCCAAACAATTTGAGAAAGTCTTTGCGCATCACCATCGACACCTGTATCTTTTCTCATTATATCCTGAATTGCTTTAATTACACTTGATATATTTGGCATTGTTACTCCTTAATGATAGAATCTATCTCAGTATTTATTATTTCTGATATTTTATTTTTATATTCGATTATTTTCGGAATTAGACTATTGCGATTTTCAACATGTATTTTATTTGTTGTATCACAACATTGTCTCCATAACATTAAATCTGAAATTATTTTTTTTATTGATTGAGAGTTTTTTTGTTTAAATAAAGATTTCAAAACAAAGAAATAACTATCACATTCAATTATTAAATTCCATAAAGTAGTGTATTTATTAATAAGTTCCTCATTACTATACTCTTTAATTGATAATGTTTGAGTTAAAAGATAGTCTATAGTTTCAAGCATTTTATTTTTTAATTTAATAGAATATTCAAATTATTTTTTGCTTGCCAAGCCGCGCCAGCCATTACTATAGTTGCAATAGCCATTATTGCTGTCGATATTGCTGTAATCCAATTTGCGATTTCCATTATCAAGCTACCTCTCCACTAAACAATTCTTTTTCAAGTTCATGAATAACTTCATTGTATTTGTCAATTCCACCAAATTCTTTAACGATTTCAATCGGAGTTCCAAAAGAATCAAAAGGTTGAAATTTTAAAATTTCTCGACTTTCTATTTCAACAATTCCATCATCCGCAAATTTGTCAATAATTGCATTCAAGATAGCTCTTGCTTTTTCAGAATACTTGCCAAAGTAATTACGTTTTTTTACATTTTCTGCACGTTCTTTCATTGAAAGCGGTGGCATATCAAAAGTTACATGACAAATTAAATCAAAAACACTTAAATCTTTTCCTGTTTTTTGTTTAACTTCTTCTCTTAATTCTTCAAGCATAATCCCTTGTTCTTCAAGTTCTTTAATAATGACACTTTTTTTATCAGCTTCTGACCATTTTTTTATAAAATCGTTTAGTGTCGCAAATTGTGCTTTTAAATTTTTCTTTGTATAGTCAACAAGGCTCTCTGTAATCAGTTTACCATCATTGCCATAATACTGAACTCTTTCTCCTACCTGAACAACTTCAATGCCATTTACATAAAATTTTCTTGTTGGATTTTCGATTTCGGTTATATTAATATTTGGTGGAAGTTCTACAACAGTTTCATCTTTTGGCAATTCTTCAATTAATGCTTCAACTTCTTGCTGAGTTTGATTCTCATCTGCAAGTTCTTCAATTTCTTTAACTTCTTTTATTTGAACAGGTTCTCCATCAAAATCTTTATCTTCAAATAATCTTGTAACTCCTCTAAAATCAAGAATAGTAAAATACCATTTACCATAATCTGGTCTCAATCGTGTGCCACGACCAATTATTTGTTTAAATTCTGTCATAGAATTAATATTGCTATCCAATACAATTAATTTACAAGTTTTTGCATCAACACCAGTCGTCATAAGTTTTGAAGTTGTTGCAATTACTGGATATGTTGATTCCGGATCAATAAAATTATCTAATTCCATTTTTCCTTCATCATTGTCTCCAGTAATTTGCATTACATATTTAGGGTTTTCTTCTATCATATCATGGTTTTCATTGACAAGAGCTTGACGCATTCTATTTGCGTGGTCAATATCAACGCAAAATACAATAGTTTTATCATACCTATTATTTTTCTTTAAATATTTAGTTATACGTTTTGCAACAAATTCTGTTCTTTCATCAACAACCAATCTTTTGTCAAAATCTTTTACGTTAAACTCTTCATTTGGTACTTTGTTTCCGTATTTATCAATAGTTCCTTCTCTTAGTTTCAAGCCATCAAGGTCTATATTTAAAAGAGGTCTAATGACTTTATAAGGAGCAAGAAAACCGTCTTCAATACCTTGCTTTAATGAATATGTATAAATAGGTTCTCCAAAATATTCAATATTAGAAATATCTTTTGTTTCTCTTGGAGTTGCAGTCAAACCCAAATGCGTTGCAGAGCTAAAGTAATCAAGAACTTCTCTCCAAGCTGAATCTTCTTTTGCACTTCCTCTATGACATTCATCAATTACAACTAAATCAAAAAAATCTTTTGAAAATTGTTTATAAGCATCTTTATTTTCATCGTTTCCTGTTAAACCTTGATATAGTGCAAGATAAATTTCGTAAGATTTATCAATATGACGTTTGGTAATTTTTGTCATTTTATCACCAAAAGGTGCAAAATCTTGAGATTTTGTTTGATCAATTAATATATTTCTATCTGCTAAAAACAAAACTCGTTTTTTCTTTTTAGATTTCCATAATCTCCAAATAATTTGAAATGCGGTATATGTTTTACCTGTTCCTGTTGCCATAACAAGAAGAACCCTATCTTGTCCTTTTGCAATAGCTTCAACAGTTCTATTAATAGCAATCCTTTGATAATATCTTGGTTCTTTTCCAGTTGCATCTTTATGGTAGCTTTGGGTAAATATTTCTTCAACCTCAGGTTCTTCTATTCCTTTAAATTTCTTATATTTGTCCCATAATTCTTTGGGCGAAGGAAATTGTTCTAAAGTTAATTCCGTTTCCTTTTTACCTAAATTTATAGTTCTATCATGGAATAAGAAAGCATCTCCATTTGAAGTAAAAACAAACGGAATATCAAGGGCTTCAGCATAACCAATTGCTTGCTGCATACCTGCACCAACGGAATGATTATTGTCCTTTGCTTCAACTACTGCTATAGGAATATTATTTTTATAATAAAGAATATAATCCGCTCGTTTTGAATTGCCGCGAGATACAAGTTTCCCTCTAACAATAACTTTACCCGCCGTAAAAGAAACTTCCTCTCTGATTTGTGAATTTCTATTCCAGCCCGCTTTCACTATGGCAGGAGTTATAAACTTTGTACAAATATCTCGTTCTGATAAAGCCTTTTTATTCATTAATACCTCTTAGCTAATAGATTGATTATATCATGAAAATAGGTATTGATTTATATTCCTAATATACAAAATAACTATGCCAAAAACTAACAGGTAAAACTTATTTTTGTAAATAGACAACAATTCTATGAACAAGATTTCTATTTTAATTTACAGTTGATTTTCAATCTTTGGGAATATCGAATTGGTATAAGAGGAAATGTAATCAAGTTTTTTTTAATATTCTTAATAAATAATTTGCCATATGTAATAATTCTATTGTTTTTTCTTTAGAAATATTAACCATATTATGACTTTTAGGGTTCTTAATAAAACCAATAGCCCCCGAAAATAGTTCCATTTGAGCAACTTGTTCACCATCTGGAAGATTGTTATTCTTTAAAGTTCCCATTTTACCAAATGCTTTTCGCATTAAATCCATCCCAAAATATTCTGTTAACCCGCTTTTTTCTTTTACAAAAACTTCTACATATTTATAAGCTTCAAAAACAGATTCAGTATAATGATTATCATAAAATAAAGACTTTGCATTATTGGGTATAAATTGCAAATAGTTTATACATTCATCATCTAGTTCAAAAGAGTCGTATAATGCTTCTAGCATTACTAACTTTGTAAGCATAATTTCACTATATGGAACTTGTCCATTTATTTGAACTTTACAGTTCGTATAATGATATCTTTTTAAAAACTCATTTGCTTTAGTAATCCATTTTTCAAAATTAAATTTACTGATGTTTAGGGAATATTGTCTTAAATTTGAATTAATTATAAAAGAATGATTTTGTTCTGCATTATTTAACATTGTTCTTGCTTCTGTGATTATTGAATATAAATATTCTTTTTTATTCATTACAACCTCTTATATTGAATAATAATAATTCTTGATTTTTTTAGCCATCATTTTACGACGTTCTTGTAAAAATGTTTCATAATCGCTTGCTTGCATATTAAAAATTGTATAAGGAATGCAATTAACTTTCAAATTCTTGAATAATTCATTTTCATTTAGAATTGTACCGATACAACATTCTTTGTTATTGCATTGAGTTTTGGCTTGATTAAAATATTCATTTGGTGATTTTTTACCAATTGAAATATTTACACTTGTATCTAAATACGTATAATTGGCAACTTGATTATATTTTGATTTATCGTCATAACCATTTTGTTTTAAGTACTCTTTTGGGAATATATGATGAATATCTCCCGTTACAGAAACTAAATCAGAAACTTTTGTTGTACTTGAAAATAGTGATTGCTCCGCATTACATACTTGTGCAGCTATAAATGTATTAAAGTAAGGACTATTTATTGAAGATGTTTCTAAGTTTTGAACAAGCCCAACTTCCCAAAATGTGTCAGATAATTCTGCATCTTCAACTTCTTTAAAGAAATTTTTAAACCCTTTTTCTTCAATATTTCTTAAATCTCTGTCCATTTGAGATTCTGGAGAACCTATATATCTACTTGTTAATGTAGATAAAATAAACCATTTTTGGACAAATTTTTTAATTTCACTTTTATCAATATTTTTTGAATTATTTAAAATTAAAAATAGTGTATAAGCAAAATCAAGTGTCATCTTAGAATTTAATAATTTTATATTAATAAAACCGCAAGATTTTATTAATAATACGAAATTTTTGAAATTATATTCATTCATAAAGTTTTTAACACCAGATGTTAGTTGCTGGAAACTATTTTCTGCTATTTCTTCTTTATATGTTCGATATTCAAAGTCTCTCCCAGACAATAGATTAACTAAATCCTTTAATTTTCCTCTCCCAAATTTGTGCATTAAACATACTCTTAACATGTCATTATAATCAGGGTTATAAATATTTTCTCTATCATCTTTTAGCCATTTAAGCATTTGAGCAAATTCAGATTGCATAAATTCACTATCTGATAACGTTAACTTTTCATAAAAACTTGGTTCTACAGCTAGGTGACAAAAATAGTCAATTGCTTTCCTTAATATATGTCCTCCATATTTCGAATCGGCTGCGATTTTTGACATTGCAAAATCTGATTCATTTAAACGCTTTCCTTGGGAGTTAATTCTCACAAAAATTTCTGTAACCTCATTTATATCTAAATCTGAATTGACAAGATTATCATTGTATTCTTGCATTTCAAATCCTTTTTTCTTCTTTACATTTTTCTTTTTAGATACTACTTTCGCAAGGTTTTCAACGAATCCTTCAAAATCATCTTGATTCCCATCAACTAATTTTGTTGTTTTTACTGCATTTGTAATCAATGCAGGGGGAATATCATAATTTTTGTTTAGTTCTACCAGTTTGTCTTTGTTTATTTTAAATTTATTTTTTCGAATTACTCTTTTCCAGATGTTCAAACGAATATCATCTGTTAATTTTTTAAATTCGATTGTATAAGTCATTCTTCGTAAAAATGCCGGATCAACATTGTATATATTATTGGTTGTCCAGAAAATTGGAATTGGAGTTTCTTCAATAAGGTTATTCAAATATGCTTTTGAAGCACTGCCAAATTCAGTAAAACCTCTATTCATAACATCTTCTGCTTCGTCAAAGAGTATGCAAGATTCCCCAACTTTAGATAAGATTGCTTGTTTTGAGGCTAGATCGCTTAACCTATCTTTTCTTGTAGCTTCTTTGTCCATGAATTGTGCTGAGGTTGAGTACATATCGATTTTTGCTTTGTTAGCTATAAGCTTGGCAAATTGAGTTTTCCCTGTTCCAACTGAACCATAGAGCAAAATATTTACACCTTTTGTATTGTTTTCAATTGCAGATGTTAGAATATTTTTTGTTATATCTCGTTCTTTGGTTATATGTTTAAAATCGTTCCATTTAAGTTCCGATTTTTGATTTTTACCCAGTAATATGTTTTTTATTTGAGTTTTGGTTTTAATATCAGTGTCAGAAAAAATTTGTAAAATTTTACTGTTTAGTGCTAATTTAGCATCGTTAAATCCATGTTTTGTAAAAATACCTTTTTAATCATTTGGTTTTTAATTTTTGCAACATTCCATTTTTTTAGTTTTAATACATATATTCCAAATGTTTCAAAATCTTCAAACTGCTTTAAACTAAAGGTTCCAATTAGTTGTATTAGTGGGTTAATTTCTTTTAGTATATAATAGAGAAGGAAATTGTACTCGGGTTTATTCAAATTATACAAATCTGCTATCAAATTCATTTTAGTTTTAATTGTAGAATTAGGAATCTTGCCCTCTTGAAGATATGAAATTAATTCTTTTTTAATTTTATTTTTTGTGAGAGAAATTTCTCTTTGTGAGAGGTTATCGGGTCTTTTTACTGTTATTTTAGTTTTAAATTTAAAAACGAAGTTTAAATCTTCAAAAAAATTCTTGAAGTTATACTCATTTATATCTATACCTTCCATTAAATTTAATAAATAATTGCATAACATATATTTTTCAAAAGAAGATATATCTTTTAATTCATCATATTTATTCCTTTTGGGGCTTCTGTTTAGTGTCCAGTCTAAATAATATTCGCTCATTTGTAAATCCTTTCTTACATGTATTATAAGAAAGAACTATGTCATTTACGGACAGATAAATCAAGCAAATGACACAAATGTAAACAATAAAGGCATTTGATATATTATAGATAATATAATATCTAACATTTGACATTTATCTAAATATAGTATAATATATTAACTATGAACAATTTTTCATTTAATCAAAAAACACCAAAAGAAATAGCACAAAATTTGGTTGATAGAATCCAACACCGCAGAAAAAAACTTAAAATCTCGCAAATACAACTTTCCCAAAAATCAGGTGTAAGTCTTGGTTCTATTAAGCGATTTGAATCAAAAGCAGAAATATCTCTTGCTTCGCTTATTAAAATTGCAATTGCACTTGATTTAGATAAAGATTTTGATAGTTTATTTATTCAAACTACATACAATTCTATTGACGAAATAATAAATGGAGGCTAATGAAGTGGAAAATTATAGATATTTGAATGTTTTATATAATGATATTTTAGTTGGGAAATTAGCTAAAACCAATGATAATTTGATTGCATTTGAATATGATGATAATTGGCTAAATAACGGATTTAGCATCTCTCCATATAGTTTGCCATTAGTAAAAAAAGTGTTTATGCCAAAGCAAGAGCCATTTGGCGGACTGTTTGGAGTTTTCAATGATAGTTTGCCTGATGGTTGGGGTAGGTTATTGGTTGACAGATTATTTTTGAGTCATAAAATAAATCCACTTGAAATTGATAACCTTAATCGACTTGCTGTTGTTCAGGAAAGTGGTATGGGGGCTCTAACTTATAAGCCGGAACACCGATTTGAAATCGTAGGACAAAATTTAGATTTAGATTCATTAGCGAAAGAATGTTCAAAAATTTTAGAAACAAACAATTCTAATGAATTAGATGAATTGTTTATGTTAGGAGGTTCTTCTGGTGGAGCCAGACCTAAAATTCTTACACAAATTAATGGTGAAGATTGGATTATCAAATTCCCTTCTTCACAAGATCCTAAAAATATTGGAGAACAAGAATATCAATATTCTTTATGTGCTAAAAAGTGTGGAATAAACATGTCTGAAACAAAATTGTTTCCTTCAAAAATATGTTCAGGATATTTTGGAATTAAAAGATTTGACAGAAATAATAATAGAAAAATTCACATGGTTTCAGTAAGCGGATTGCTAGAAACAAGTCATAGATTGCCAAATCTTGATTACAATATCCTTATGAAATTAACTTTAGAATTAACAAAAAATTACCAAGATATAGAGCAACTTTATAGGCTTATGTGTTTCAATGTTTTTGCACATAATAGAGATGATCATTCAAAGAATTTTTCTTATATTTATAATGAAGCAAAAAAAGAGTGGCACTTGTCACCAGCTTATGATTTAACTTACAGTTCGTCTTTTAATGGTGAACATGCGACAACAATTGATGGAGAAGGCAAAAATCCAAATTTAGATAATATTTTGTCGGTTGCTAAAAATATAGGTTTAAAAGAAAAATTGGCAAAAGATATTGCGTCTGAAATTAAAAATAAGTGTACGAGTTTGCCAAAATATAAAAAATAAATTATCTTTAATAATCTCCATTTCGTTCTTTTTGCAAATTCCAAAAACAATTTGTATAATGGTATTTGTCTCCGCTAATTACTCGAACAATATCTTTTTTAAAGTCATACCTTTCGTTAGATTTAAATAGTTTTGTATAAACTTGAAATCGTCCTTTGGTGTCTTTTGTTATAACTAGCAAATCCTCTATATTTGTATTTAGAAGTTTTTCTCTTACTTTTTCATCAAGACGATTTATCACGTTTATTTCTACTAATTTTTTGTATTGGTCAACATTTTGTTCTTTCGCAATTTTGGTAAATTCTTCAAGGTTGTATTTAGTATTTTTCCTGCTACCTTCATTTTTTAATTCAAAAAGTTGTAAGAGTGCTTTGAAAACTATATATTCTTCTTTGTTGTAACAAGTTTTTCTTGAGTTTTCTCCATAGATGCTATGGCAGTTCAAACAACGAAATCTTCCTTTGTCATGCTTTACTGCTGCTATTTCTCCACACTTTTGACATTTATATCTTCTTTTTCTACGTGTTTGTTTAATCTGTTTAGGCATGTTTTTTAATCTTTTTATATATTTTCACCTTTTTATATAAAAGGTGAAATAAATAATTTTGTCAATATATTATCTATAATTGACTTCAAGGCTAATTTTTGCAATTTTTTACGCTTTAGAAAGTGCTTCTTTATATTTATTTAGAAACACGAAGTGCGTGTTCATAAATTAGAGGAGGTTCGCATGAACAACTCAAAAATTTTAAAAATGAATAGTGTAGCTAAAAATGTACTTAAAAATTACATTGAAGCTTCTAAAAGTAGTGCAATGGGTGTTGCTCGAGTTGAAATTATTCCAATACAAGAAATTCAACTTGTTGAAAACAATCCTAATAAGCATTCAGAAGAACACTTAGACGATTTAGCCAGCAGTATAAACAAATATGGATTAATGGTTCCTGTACTGAAAAACAGCAAAAATCAACTCATTACTGGGGAAGGTCGGTATCGAAGTCTTTTAAAGTTGGGAAGTAGCCATATAGCATGTCTTACTATCGAAGATTTGGCTCCTGAAATTTTGAGAGCATACCGTATTGCAGACAACCAATTAACTAGAAGTTCCGAATTTGATTTTTCAAAACTTCAAACAGAATTTAAATTCTTATATGATTTTAAAATTTTTGGAACGGATGTAGGTTTTACTTCTTTGCAGGTCGACAAAATTTACAACTATAAAATTGAAGAACCTAAAACTTCAAAGAAAAGTTCTCCTAAAGAAGAATCTTGTGATTGGATAGCAGACAAAATTCCTCAAAAAGTAAATAAAGGTGATCTGTGGCGTCTTGGAGATAACTTCCTGTATTGTGGAAACTCGTTAGAAGAAATCTCTTACAAAATCCTTATGCAGGGTGAATTAGCAAATATTGTAGTTACGGATCCTCCTTACAATGTCAAAATTTCAGGACACGTATGCGGACTTGGGAGAACCAAACACCCGGAATTTGATATGGCATCAGGAGAAATGACAGATGAAGAATTTGAAAAGAATTTTGTAACCCCATATATGCAAAATTGTATTAAAAATTCGATTGATGGCTCTCTTCATTACCATTTCATTGATTGGCGGCATTTGAAAACTTTTTTAAATGTTGGACAAAGCCTTTATAACGAGTTAAAAAATATTTGTGTATGGGTAAAGTCAAATGGCGGTGGAATGGGAAGCCTTTACAGAAGTTCACATGAAATGGTCTGTTTATTTAAACATGGTACTCAGCCTCATATAAATAACATTGAGTTAGGTAAACATGGGCGAAATAGATGCAATGTTTGGTTATATCCAGGGGTAAGGGCAAATACGCCTGATACATTGGAGTTGTTAAAACTTCATCCGACAGTAAAACCTGTATCACTTTTGTACGATATTTTGCTTGACACGTCTAATGTTAATGATATTGTTTTAGACTGTTTTGGTGGAAGTGGTTCAACTCTTATTGCCGCAACTAGGTGCAAACGGAGAGCAAGAGTTATTGAAATAAGTCCTCATTACTGCGACATAATTTTGTGGAGATGGGAGCAAGAAACAGGTAAAAAAGCTACACTAGTAAAAAATATGGAGGAGCAAGTAAATGGCTAATGAGAATAAAATTGAAAAATTAAAACAAGTAATGTCAAAAAATTACGAAGTTGGATATTGTAAACCTCCTGAATCTACAAGATTTCAAAAAGGACAATCTGGAAATCCAAAAGGACGTAAAAAGAAAACGATTCCAAAATCTATAAATGAAGCCCTAACTCTAGAACTGACAAATAAACATATAATTACAAATGAGCATGGGAAACAAGAAAATGTATATTTGTTTCAAGTTCTAGCTAAACAACTAATACAGGATGCATTGAAAAGTGATAAACATTCAAGAAAGTTGCTAATGGAACTTTTAAATCAAAAAGATTTGTTATTATCCAGAAAACAATTAGAAGAAAGAGAGCCAGAAGTTGACTCTGAACATGAAAGAGAACTTAGAAATCGGTTTTTAAATGATTTAAATGAAATGTACCGAGAACTAGATAAAGAGGAAGCAAAAAAATCATAATTATCTCTTGATAAACCAACTAATTGATAATAAATTCCCTGCATTTAAAAATGCAGGGAATTTTGGTCAGAGCATTGAATAGACTGAAACTTATGTTTGCAAAAATCCAATATCACATAGATTTTCCCAGAAAAATTAAAATAACAGGGAATTTGTAGTAGAGCCTTTTGCTCTCTGGACTAAAATATCCGTTTTTTTGATTAGGATATTTAGGAAATCTAAGTGGGCTCCGAACCCGGTTTGCTCCTTCATGTATATAATTTGACTTGTAGTTTGAGAAAAAGTGACAGATGAAATGAGAATTCTTTATTTCTCGTATTGAAAATCAATATGTTAGTTGCTTGTATATCCAAATTGGTTTTAGAATAATTAAATTCGGTGCAAAAAATTGCACCCTACCAGCTTTGCTCTTTGTGCTAATTGTTGAGATTGGTTCTCCAACTCACTTTTTATAAACTTTTGTAACAAAAAGGCAATTTTCCCTAACATAATCTCTTTATATAAATACGGGGATTTCGGGGAATAATTATGATTGCAAGTAAAGTTTTAAAAACTATATTACCGCATGCTTCTTTTATGAGGGAAATAAAAGCAAGACCTCTTAATAAAGTTTGGCAAGAATTAACAACTCTTTCTAAAGAGCCACATAATGTTTGCAAAGATATTAAATTAGTAGACAAAAAAACTACTAGATTTGAACAATTTTTTAGACAAAATCATACTCCAGCATTAGAAGATATGGGCAGAGTGGATAATCAAAAGTGGGACTTATTAGAACAACTTTGTTCAAGACAAGGGTTAAAAACTAAAGATATTGGCGCTATTGCGAGATATGATAACGAAACTGTAAAATTTTTATCTGAATTACCAGACGAAAAATTATTGAAACTAAGAGACTTTTTAAGAATGAAAGAATCTCATTGCGAATACTTTCAAGCCGTAAATTCTGATACATTAAAATTTTTATCAGAAATGAAAGAACCGCAATTGAATTTTGTAAAAAAATATATCCAGCTAGAAAATCGTGGATATAAAGTATTTAACAATAAACAAATACTTGCACTTTCAGAACTTGGTTGTAACGAACAACAAATGAATAAGCTTATCTTTGATGGTGGTTTGTGTGGCGAAAGCATTCTGGAAGCTAAAATGGTTAAAAATTTGAATACAGACAAACTTATTGAAGAAATTAACCAAGCAAAAAAACTCTATGGTAAAAAATTTGGTAGCGCACATATTATGCATAACAGTTACAATCCCGCTAATTTTACACTTGCGATTGCTGAAAAAGGAAGTGGTAAAGCATATTTAAAAACTTTTGATAAAGATTTTAAAGTAATTAATCAAGAAGAACTATTTATTGAAAGTATTGAAAATGGAAACTTGGCATTTACACGTGAAAATGTTAAAAGTTTAAAGCAAACTCCAGAACTATTAAAGATGCTTGAAAAAGATGAAAATACAATAATAAAACTAAGAAGATTTTCTCAAAAAGGGGAGGTAAATTCTGATGTTACCTTAAAAGCTAACTTTGCAGAATCAACACAAAACCCTAAACTTTTATTTAGCAAAGCTCAAGTGTTAAAGGAAGAATTATCTTTTGTTAACAAAAAAGGAGAAAAAATTGTTGAAACTATGATACCTTCAGAAGTTGAAGGTGTGTATAAAATTGTACAAAAAGCTCCTAATGGAACTGTAAAAGTTTTAGGAGATGCAAAAATTGACCCTCAAACTGGTATAAAAACAATTACCAAAAACCTAGAATCTTTAGACGGAACAACAACAAATAAAGTTATAACAATACAACCAAATGGTAATAAATCGCTAACATACATTATTAAAGACGCAAATGGAAATGTCTTGATGAATAGACAATTAACTCATACATTTGTTAGTCCTACAGAAGCAATTTCTAAGGTAAATGGAAACACATACAAAATCAATTACTCTACTGATAAAATCTCCGTACTTAATTCTCAAAATGGTAAAGTTACAGAAATTAACCTTAATGAAATACTTAAAGATTGTACTCCGGAACAAAAACAAAAAATGATGACTGTTTTAAAACAAATGTCAGGAGAAAATTTGTTACACATAAATGATAAAGTCAAAAACTTCAAAGTGATAGATAATATACTAGATTCTTGTGCTTGTTACGCTGGAAAAGATATGGGAATAATTGCAACTGGGGGAAATGAATTTGTATCAACCCACGAATTATATCATCTAATCAGTCATGCCTCAAATGTTAGAAATGCTGAAAAAACTATTAATCTTCCAAAATATGTTAGAGACAAAATAGGTGCAACTTATCAAAAAGAACTAGATTTGTTTTTAAAACAATTCCCTGAAGCTCAACGAAACCATATTAAATATTTTACAAATCAGTTAACTCCAACTTCCTCAATAGAAGAAACTATTGCAGAGGGTGGTGCTATATTAAATACATATAACAATATTCCTTTATTTTCAATTAGATCAGAATATCTCGAAAGATACTTCCCTAAAACAATCGCTCAAATAGAAAAGTCAACAATGCATACTGAGCCACAAGTTTTAGAAAAGATTGCAAGCAAACAACTTTATGATATTGGTTCTATGAGTAAAAAATTGAATATTCCTGATTTCATGAATACTAGAAATAAGGGGGCTCATATTGCGTAGACAATAATTAGTTTGGAAACTTTTATTTTTTTTAACATCTTCATAGAATAAGGTAATATTAGAAAATATTAGTTATTTTAACAATTGGGATGTTTTTATCGTTTTTGGAGTTGATGTTGTTATGTTAAAGTTTGCTCTTTGTGCTTATAACTAGACACTTAGTTTAATAATGTCTGACATTTAAAATAATAATTTTTAAAACTATCCTCTTTTAAGGGAAAAATTTATTAAACTAAATGTCTAGGATTTATTATTTTATATGTCCAATTATTAAATTAAATGTCCGAGATTAGACATTTAATTTAATAAATATGTTTTCTGTAAATATTATTTTGAATATTTTTATAAGCAAGACATATCGTTCATAGCATAAACAACAGCTCCGATAATATCTACGCTGTCTGTTTTTAAATAGATTTCCGACTACTGGGAAATTTTTAAATATTACATACTAAAATGTAATGGTTATTATCCATTTTTATCCTTTAAAATCTTCAAAAAAACAAGCGAGTTTGAGGCTGAAATGCAGATTATTAAAAGGAAAAAGGATAATTCCAAGGATAAGAAAAGGATAAATCGGATATTTTCTATATTACATTTTTTTAGACATGGAAGAGGCAACAAAGCCCAACAATACTAATCATTTCCCCAACAGCTTACCTTTACATATTTATAAATCTATCCTTCTCTTTATAATGTAATTGCGGAGCAAACGGCTTAGCCATTTGGCATACAGAATTGGTGTTGTAGGAGCTACATTTATTGGCGCAACAAAGAAAAATTAAGCTTCAATATGGCAAAAAATTTTTTTACGTGTTTTAATATTACGGAACAAATAAACAGGAGATATGTAATGAGAATTAACACGGAGTATAACAACCATAAGAGCAATGTAAATTTTGGTGCAAAAATTCTTGCGACAGATGCTACACTTGAGGCTTTTAAGTATGCTAAAGAATTATTATACAGCAACAATAAAGAAAAATTTTTGGTTGTTGATAAATTTTGTAAGGGTATGGATAAAGCTCTAAATTTTCCATCTAAGGAAAAAGGTTTTGTTAACTATGTTGGAAAAGACTGTATTGGTTTTGGTGTGCCGGCTTGTCCTAAAATTATCTCCACTAACTATAAATTAAATGCACCTTGGCAAAATGCACATGGAGATGTTTCGTTAGGAGAACGAATCATGTTAGAAAAGCCATCAGTACCCCAAAGTGTTGGTGGAGATACAATGGCTTTGTATTTAGATAGTTTTAAAGGGCGTACGAACTTCCCTTCAAAGTTAAAAACAACCCCTTTAACTCCGCTTCCGACAAAAGAAGATGCAATACAAAAACTTCAAAATAAATTGCTAGAAATGCTTCCAAATCTTGGCTTCTTCCCAGAAAAATTATTTGCAAGAAAGGAAGGAAATCGTGAATTAAATAAGGATTTGTGTAAACTAACTGAGGCACATGCATGGAATAACATTGCAAAATGGGAGCCACTTCCTGTTGAAGAATTAAATAGAATAGATAACATTGACAGAAAGAATATTAAAGAATTTGCAGAAAAACACGTAGAAGAATCTATTATACAAGATGAAATTAATGAAAAAAGTCAATTTTCTGGTAATGTGAATAAGTTCAAATTTCTCAATAGGTTATTAGAAAACTTTGCTCCTAACTCAAAACATGCAAGAGCAATTGAGGAAGAATTGTATAAAGTTCGAGAAGTAGAACATAAATATTTGCAAAGCTTAAAAGATAGGTTAACTCCGGTTAAATCAACAGATAATCTAGATCCTAAAAATAAATATTCGTATTCTATATCAACATCATACGAAAATTTATACAAAGAAAACGGCATAAGCTAAGTTGTGAAATTGTTATTTATCTTTTCAAAAAATTATGAAATTATGTTATATAATTTTGTTTTTTGGAGAACTTAAAATTGTAAAAATTTTGTCAATATCTATCAAAAAA
>ERZ1034920.892-NODE-892-length-21030-cov-6.350894_pt1 | contig 21030 bp, 18 predicted proteins | sample MGYA00520688_ERZ1034920 | MGnify/ENA primary metagenome ERZ1034920 (study PRJEB33766, sample SAMN09781785) | gut metagenome | biome: gut microbiome | host: Homo sapiens | place: Madagascar | study: EMG produced TPA metagenomics assembly of the PRJNA485056 data set...
TATTAGCCTGAAAACACGGCGCAAGACCGAGGTTCGTATTATTCTTGGCTGGCATTGTTTTTGAACTCCTTACGAATTTACTTAAACTTTACAAAGGCTTTACCAAAAATAGCCTGTTAAAATTTTTCGGGCGGTGTATAATACAGGCGTAAAGAGCGAAAGGGTGATGACCCCGTAGCGTTTACAAGGAAATAAAAAAGATGAAAACTAATAAAGGAGTAAAAAACAAAGATGAAAAAGAAATTTTTAGCAGTAGTTGCGGCTGTGGTAGCCGCGGTAGCGACGTTCGCGTTCACGGGGTGCAAAAATGCGGAGAAGAACATTCTCGTAGTAACGAGAGAAGACGGCAGCGGCACGAGAGAAGCCTTCGACAAGTACGTAGGCGTAACCGCAGATAACATCAAAGCGGGCGAAATTCAAAAGGATACCGCGGGCATGAAATTGAAAGTCGCAAGCGTAGAATCGGCAATCGGTTATATATCGCTTACGGCGGTAGATAACACCGTTAAGGCGTTGACGGTAGAAGGAGTTGCTCCGACGGCTGACAACGTTCGTTCGGGAGCGTATAAAATCGCAAGACCCTTCCTTATGCTCACCAAAACGGGCGTTACGTTAAGCGCGGCTGCGCAGGACTTCTACAACTATTGTATGAGTACGACCGTTAAAAAGACTATCGAAGCAGACGGAATAACTACGAGCGATTTCAATACCAGATCAGAATATACCGTTCCCGAAACCGCTCTTTCGGGCGAAGTTACGATAAAAGGTTCGTCTTCGATGAAGAAACTTATGACTACTCTCGTAGAAGATTACAAAACGCTTTGCGGCAGTAAAGTAGCGAACGTAACTTTCGTCCAGAGTTATCCTTCTTCCGCAGACGGCAGAACTGCGGTTAAAGATTCGACCAACACGGGCAGCGTAATAGGCGTTGCGAGTTCTTCCAAAGCGGACGCGGGTTACGAAGAGCACACGCTTTGCCTTGACGCGGTTGCGATAATCGTAAACAAGAAGAACGACAAAATCTCGAACGTAACGGCGAAGATATTGCTCGATATCTACACGGGCAAGACGGTTAAGTTCAGCGCGATTAAGGGATAATCCGTCATCGCGAGCGAAGCGTGGCAACCTTAGGCAGGGTCGCCCCCTTTGTCGCTCCGCGACATTTTTCCCGTTTCATCGGGGACATTTACCCCGCAATAAAGGGTGGAGTGGCAGTATTGTCGCTCGCACTCCAATCTTCGGGATTGCCACGGTCGCTATGCTCCCTCGCAATGACAATTAACAAGCACGTCATCGATGCGCTGTAATTGCAAAGACGGGAATCATAAAAAAACTTATGAATTCAAATAAAGTAAAAGAAAAATCGTTCAAAATATTATTCGCATTCACCGCGGCTCTGTGTATAGTCGCGGTTATCGCGATATTTGCCTTCCTGATAATTAAAAGCGTGCCGACCTTTCGAAGGATAGGCTTCTTTAAGTTCATCTTCGGCAAAGAGTGGAAACCCAACGTAGACGACGGCTTTACGGGCGAAATAAAGGGCAAATACGGCGTGTTCAAGATGATTATCGGAACGATAGTCGCAACGCTCGGTTCGGTGATAGTCGGCGGCGTGCTCGGCTTTTTTACGGCGGTGTTCATATCCAAATTCTGCCCCAAAAAACTCAAAGGCGCGTTCGTAACGGTAATAAACCTGCTTGCAGGTATTCCGTCGGTCATCTTCGGCTTTTTCGGAATGGTGGTATTGCTCCCCAAACTCGGAGTGTTTTCGGAAACGGGCAGCGGCAGCGGACTTCTTGCCGTGTCGCTCGTTTTAGGGCTTATGATATTGCCTACCGTCGTATCGCTTTCCAAAACGAGTATAGACGCCGTACCCGACAGTTATTACGAGGGCGCAAGGGCGCTCGGCGCGACGCACGAACAAGCCGTTTTCCGGGCGGTCGTCCCCGCGGCGAAGTCGGGCATAGTCGCTTCGATAATTTTAGGTATAGGCAGAGCGGTCGGCGAAACCATGGCGGTTATAATGGTTGCGGGCAACGTCGTCGAATACCCCAAAGGGTTGTTTCAGAGTTTCAGAGTTTTAACCGCCAATATCGTAATGGAAATGGGTTACGCGGGCGATCTGCAACTCGGCGCGCTTATCTCTACGGGCGTGGTTCTGTTGTTGTTTATCCTTATAATAAACCTTTTGACCGGGCTTGCAACGAGCGGCGGCAAAAAGGATAAAACCCATAAGAAACGCTCTATCGAGCCGCTTGCAAAATTTTTCCACGCGATAAAAATAGAAAAAATCGGAAAGATAGTCGCTTACGTTTCGGCGGTTATCGCGTCGATAGGGCTTATATCGATAATACTTTTCGTATGCGTGAACGGTATTCCGCATTTAACTACGCAACTTCTGTTCGGCAAATATTCGGTAAGAAACATTTCGATTTTTCCAGCAATCGTAACTACTCTTATGACGGTAGGGATAAGCCTCGTGATAGCCGTTCCGATAGGCGTGTTTACGGCGATTTTCCTGAACGAATACTCCAAAAAAGGAAGCAAAGTAGTGAGAATAATCCGTTCGGCGATAGACATATTAGCGGGCGTTCCGTCTATCGTGTACGCGCTGTTCGGCATGGTTACTTTCGTTGCCTGGTTTAACGGCAGACAGTCGATATTGGCTGGCAGTCTTACGATTGCCATAATGCTTTTGCCGACGGTCGTCAGATCCACCGAAGAAAGCCTTAAATCGGTATCGGACACTTTGCGAGAGGGCAGTCTTGCGCTCGGCGCGGGCAAGGTAAGAACGATTTTCAAAGTCGTTTTGCCCAGCGCGCTCCCCGGCATCGCTTCGGCGATAATACTCGCTATGGGCAGGGTCGTATCAGAATCCGCTCCGTTCGTCTACACGATGGGCAACTGTCTTACGACTATGCCGAAAGGCGTAATGAGCGACGGCACGACTTTGGCGGTCGCGCTGTATACTCTCGCGGGCGAAGGGCAATATCTTAACGAAGCCTACGCTACGGCGTTCGTGCTGCTCGTAATCGTACTCGCGCTTAACCTGCTGGCAAACTTAATAACCAAAAAACTCGATAAAAAATTAAAAGGTAGCAAAAATGGAAAATAAGAGAAAAGACGAATTCGGGAAAAACGTATCCGTTAAAAACGCAAATCTGTGGTACGGCGATTTTCAGGCGATAAAAGACATAAGCATAGAGATACCCGAAAAACAGGTTACGGCGTTTATAGGTCCTTCGGGTTGCGGCAAGTCCACTTTTCTGAAATGCTTCAACCGAATGAACGACCTCGTAGAGGGATGCAAAGTAGAGGGCGAATTTTTAATAGGCGAAACGAATATATACGATAAGATAGACGTAAACGAACTTCGCAGAAAGGTAGGCATGGTCTTTCAGAAACCCAACCCGTTTCCGATGAGCGTGTACGACAACGTCGCCTACGGTCCGAGAACGTTCGGTATAAAGAAAAGATCGCAGTTGGACGAAATAGTGGAAAAATCGCTTAAAGGCGCGAGCATGTGGGACGAACTCAAAGACAGACTCGGCAAATCCGCGTTGGGTCTTTCGGGCGGCCAGCAGCAAAGACTTTGCATAGCGAGGGCTCTCGCGACCAATCCCGACATACTCCTTATGGACGAACCGACTTCCGCGCTCGACCCCATATCGACGGGCAAAATAGAAGAACTTATCGAAGAACTCAAAGAAAACACGACTATAGTAATCGTAACGCACAATATGCAACAGGCCACGCGTATAGCCGATAAGACGGCGTTTTTCCTGCTCGGTGAACTCGTCGAATACGGCGATACCGAAAAAATATTTTCTTCGCCCGAAGATAAACGCACGGAAAATTATATTACCGGCAGATTCGGTTAAAAATTTCATACATACGCTTGAAAAAAGGAGGCAAATAGGTTATAATGAGCATAAGGGCAAAATACGAAAAAGAACTTAACGAAGTTTTCGTAAAACTTATCGATATGTGCCACATGGCGGAAATAGCCATAGAAAAGTCGATAACCGCGCTTAAAACGCGTAACGACGATCTCGCGCGCGAGGTTATGGAAAACGATAAAAACGTCGATCACGCCGAAAGGGAAATCGAGCAGGATTGCCTTAAAATTCTGCTTATGGAGCACCCCGTTGCGGGCGACTTCCGCGACGTTTCCGCCGCGCTGAAAATGATAACGGATCTGGAGAGAATAGCCGATCAGGCGGCGGACATATCCGAAATTTCTCTTCAATTCAAGGGCGAAGCGTTCATAAAAGAACCCGAACACATAGAGATGATGGCTAAAATAGTTTCGGGTATGGTAAAAGACGGCGTTTCGAGTTATATCAACCGCGATCTCGAACTCGCAAAAGGTCTTGACAAGCGCGACGACCGCGTAGACGAACTGTTCGAAACGGTAAAACGCGATCTCGTAGACCTTATAATGCAGAACCCGAAAAACGCCGATCAGGCTATACTCTTTATGATGATAGCCAAATATCTGGAGCGTATCGGCGATCACGCGGTGAACATAGGCGAGTGGGTTGAGTATGCTTCTACGGGCGTACGACGATAACGAATAAAAACAGGAGAAACTATGGACGAAAAGAAACTTATTTATTGCGTGGACGACGAGGAAAACATCCGCGAAGTCTATTCTTACGCTCTGCAAGGCGCGGGCTTCGACGTCGAAACGTTCGACGGGTACGATTCGCTTGCGGCGGCTCTCGAAAAAAGACTTCCCGACCTCGTGCTTCTCGATATAATGCTCGACGGCACGGACGGGTATCAGATACTTAAAAAACTACGCGATAACGCGATTACCGCTACTTTACCCGTTATTATGGTTTCGGCTAAAACGACCGAAATCGACAAGGTAAAGGGGCTGGATCTCGGCGCGGACGATTATATCGCCAAGCCGTTCGGAGTACTCGAACTTATCGCCCGCATAAACGCAAAACTTCGCACGAGCGTAAAAGAAAGATCGATAGTGTCGTATAAAGATATCGTCGTCGACGACGACAAAAGATCGGTTACGGTGGGCGGCGAAGAAAAGGCTCTTACCTTAAAGCAGTACGAACTTTTGAAACTGCTTTGCAAAAACGCCGAAAAAGTGCTTCCGCGCGACCAACTTTTAGATAAAGTCTGGGGAACGAATTACGGCGAAACGCGAACGCTCGATATTCATATCGGCGATCTTCGCAAAATTTTGGAGAACTCCTCGGCGGAGATTGCCACCGTAAGGGGAGTAGGGTATACGTTAAAATGAAAAAGAAACTTATAATTTTCAATATAGTAATAATAACGCTCGCTCTTCTCGTGATGTTCTTCACGGGGATTTCGGTGAGCGAAAAATCTTATAAGGCGGAAGCCGAAAAAAACATAGTCGCGCTCACGAAAGTTTACGTCGCGAACTATAACGACCATATCACCGAAAACGTTCCGAAAGACACTCGCGTTACGGTAGTGAATGAAAACGGTATCGTTTTAGCCGACAGCGAAGACGAAAAGATAGTCGGAACGGAGCACGGCGACAGAAAAGAGATAATGACGGCTATGGCGGGTAAACCCGAAACCGTTACCAGAAAAAGCGCGTCTACGGGCAGAGATATGGTTTACTACGCCGAAAAAGTTCAGACGGGCGAAACTTTCGTTATCGTCAGGGTGTCTATCCCCGTCGAGAGCGTAAAAGGGTACGTCTGGAAAATCGTTCCCACGTGCGTATGGGTGCTCGTAAGCGCGTTGTTCATATCCTACGTTACGAGTATTTTAGTTGCCGACGCGGTTATAAAACCGCTTAAAGACGTCAAGAATAATCTTGCGGCGGTCGGCAACGGCGAAACGAGAGCCGCAAGCAAACCTACGGGCGACGCGGAGATCGACGGAATAACCGCCGAAATAGACGGCGTTGCGCAAAAACTCAACGACAGCGTTAAAGAGGCTACCGCCGAAAAGGAACGGCTCGATTATATATTGAATAACGTTTCGGACGGTATAGTGGTAATCGACGAAAACGGAAACGTCGAAGTTACCAACAAAGTCGCCGACGGAATTTTCAGCGGAGCGGGCGCGATAGGCAAGACCTATTCGGTTTTAACCGCCGACGAAAAAGTGCTTGCGGCGATAGAAAATTGCGTAAAGACGAGAGAAAGCGGCTCGGTCGAATTCGAAGAAGACGGCAAAACATATATGGTCGCGCTCAACTTGCTCGATAACGGCTACGTCGTTTTAGTCGCTTCCGACATAACGGCGGTGAGAAAGGGCGAAAAGATGCGAAGCGAATTTTTCGCGAACGCCTCGCACGAACTCAAAACTCCGCTTACCGCGGTCAAGGGCTTTAACGATCTGATAGCGTTGAAGACGAACGACGAAGAGATAAAAGAGTTTACTAAAAAAACGGATAAGGAACTTAGCCGTATATTGACGCTCATTTCGGATATGCTCGATCTTTCGCGGCTTGAAACCCAAAGGGAAGTGAAAGCCGAAGATATAAATCTCGTCGAAGTCGCCGAAGAAGTCAGAAACAGCCTTGCGGGTCTTGCCGAAAACAAAAATATTTCGGTAACCGTTTCGGGCAAAGGGCGTATAAACGCCGAAAAAGAACACGCGGTCGAACTCGTTAAAAACCTCGTCGAAAACTCTATCCGCTACGGCAACGACGGCGGCTACGTCAAGGTGAACGTCGCCGAAACCGATGAAAAAACCGTTCTTACCGTCGAAGACAACGGCGTAGGCATAGAAGAAAAACATCAGGCGCGTATATTCGAAAGATTTTACCGCGTGAACAAATCCCGCTCCCGCGAGAGCGGCGGAACGGGGCTCGGACTCGCGATAGTAAAACATATCTGCGCGCTGTACGGGGCGGATATAAATCTTGCTTCGGTTTACGGCAGCGGAACTAAAATAACCGTTACTTTTTACAGGCGTTAAACGCGATTTTGCGACGAAAAAATCTTTCACGATAATTACAAGCAGGTATCATACCGCAATCATAACGGTATAGTAGAATGAAATCACTTCAAAGGGGTAACCCGAAGAAGTTAAAATTGCTCACACAGGTTTTTTCTTGTTTCAATTATTTCTCCATTGTATCGAGGGGCGGGATATTTTTATCCCGCCCCTCGGTCGTCGTTTGAAAAAATAAACTGCCGCCGCTTCACTCATTGACGATTTGACACAATTGTCTTTGCGAGACCCCTTGCGGGTCGCGGCGACCCTGCCTAAGGTTGCCACAGTCGCTTTGCTCTCTTATTCGGCGATTAACGCTAACGCGTTTGAAACTGTCGTTTTGGCAATTGTTATACAATTGCAATCGCCTTATGAATACCTTCGTTAAATAACCCTTGCAAGCAAGTTATTTAACTCGGCATTGACGCAATGACGGAATGCGTACTTGAATCCGACTGTCTGCGACTAAGGAAAATTTCACAATTTTTTATACTTTTAACGGGTCTTTTTCGGTTGGAAAAGACTATTTTTATTTTCTACATTTTGTGCAAAAATTTCGTGCAACGTACTATATATTGTGCTTTTTTGTGAAAACGCTTAAAATGTTGCTTTTGCACTATGCAAAATTATTTTGCGTATGATATACTATCGGCACTGAAATAATTTCAACGATAAAATTGCGGCAAGTTGCCGCGAGGGGAGGTCGGATATGAAAATAATCAAGAGAAGCGGAAGAGAAGACGCGTTCGACGAGGCGAAGATAGTCAACGCGGTGGCGAAAGCGAACGCGTCCGTAGGGGAAGCGGACAGACTTTCGGACGAAGAAGTAAGAGCGGTAGGGGATAACGTCGCGAAAATAGCGACGGCTTCTTCGCGCGCTTTAAGCGTAGAAGAAATACAGGATCTCGTCGAAAACGAGATAATGGCGCATAAAAAATACCGCGTCGCGCGTAACTATATAACTTATCGTTACACACGCGAACTTGCGAGAAAGGCGAACACGACGGACGATCGTATTTTAAGCCTTATCGAGTGCAATAACGAGGAAGTCAAACAGGAAAATTCCAATAAAAACCCGACCGTCAACAGCGTTCAGAGAGACTATATGGCGGGCGAAGTCAGCAAGGACATCACCAAGCGTATTTTATTGCCCAAAGATATAGTCGCCGCGCACGAAGCGGGTATCATTCACTTCCACGACGCCGATTATTTTGCTCAGCACATGCATAACTGCGACCTCGTCAATCTCGAAGACATGTTGCAGAACGGCACGGTTATAAGCGGAACGTATATCGAAAAGCCGCATAGTTTTTCAACGGCTTGCAATATCGCCACGCAGATAATAGCGCAGGTGGCTTCCAACCAGTACGGCGGGCAGTCTATTTCGCTTACCCATCTCGCGCCGTTCGTGGATATAAGCAGACAGAAAATAAGAAAAGAAGTCGTCGAAGAACTCGCCGAAGCGGGTATCACCGACACCGACCTTATAAACAAGATAGCCGAAAAACGCCTTCGCAACGAGATTAAAAGGGGTATTCAGACCATACAATATCAGGTCGTAACCCTTCTTACGACCAACGGTCAGGCTCCTTTCATCACCGTCTTTATGTACCTGAACGAAGCGAGAAACGAGCAGGAAAAAAAGGACCTTGCGGTCATTATCGAAGAAACGCTTCTGCAAAGGATACAGGGCGTAAAGAACGAGGCGGGCGTGTGGATTACCCCCGCGTTCCCCAAACTCATATACGTTCTCGAACCCGACAATATAACCGAAGACTCCAAGTACTGGTATCTTACCGAACTCGCCGCGAAATGCACCGCGAAGCGTATGGTACCCGACTATATTTCCGAAAAGAAAATGCTCGAATACAAAGTCGATAAAAACGGCGAAGGGCATTGTTATACCTGCATGGGTTGCAGAAGTTTCCTGACGCCTTACGTCGACGAAAACGGCAAACCCAAATATTACGGCAGATTCAATCAGGGCGTAGTTACCATAAATCTCGTGGACGTAGCGTTGTCTTCGGGTAAAGACCTAGATAAATTCTGGAAGATTTTCGACGAAAGGCTCGACCTTTGCTACCGCGCTCTTATGCTTCGCCATAACAGACTTAAAGGCACGCTTTCGGACGCCGCTCCGATTTTGTGGCAGTACGGCGCGCTTGCAAGACTTAAAAAAGGCGAAACGATCGATAAACTCCTTTACGGCGGTTATTCGACCATATCGCTCGGCTACGCGGGGCTTTACGAATGCGTCAAGTATATGACGGGTAAATCGCATACTTCCGCAGAAGCCAAGCCTTTCGCTCTTTCGGTCATGCAGCACATGAACGATAAGTGCAAGGAATGGAAAGCCAAAGAGAACATAGACTTCTCGCTTTACGGAACTCCGCTCGAAAGCACGACCTATAAATTCGCGAAATGTCTGCAAAAACGTTTCGGCGTTATCGAAGGCGTTACCGACAAGAACTATATCACCAACAGTTATCACGTACACGTAACCGAAAAGATAGACGCGTTTACCAAACTTAAATTCGAAAGCGAATTTCAGCAACTGTCGCCGGGCGGCGCGATAAGTTACGTGGAAGTACCGAATATGCAGAACAATATCCCCGCGGTACTCGAACTCATGAAGTACATTTACGATAACATTATGTACGCCGAACTCAACACCAAGAGCGACTATTGTCAGGTGTGTGGATACGACGGTGAAATGCAGATCGTAACCGATAACGACGGCAAACTCGTGTGGGAATGCCCTAACTGCCATAACCGCGATCAGTCCAAAATGAACGTGGCGCGTCGTACCTGCGGATATATCGGCACGCAGTTCTGGAATCAGGGCAGAACGCAGGAAATCAAAGAGAGGGTTTTGCACCTGTAATGAACTACGGCGAAATAAAATATTGCGATATCGCGAACGGAACGGGGGTGAGGACTTCCGTTTTCGTGTCGGGATGCAGAAACCGCTGCGAAGATTGTTTCAACGCCGCCACCTGGAATTTCGATTACGGCAAACCTTTTGCGAAAGAAGTCGAAGACGAAGTGATAAAAAGCCTTCAACCGTCTTATATAAAAGGATTGTCGGTGCTCGGCGGCGAACCTTTCGAACCCGAAAATCAGCGGGGAGTGCTTGAACTCATACGCCGCGTAAAAAGCGAAACGCAGGGCAAAACGGTGTGGATATATTCGGGGTTTACCTACGAAGAACTCCTTTCGTCCTCGCGCGCGGCTTTGCCGACGGCAAGAGAAATTCTCTCGGCGGCGGATATTCTCGTAGACGGCAGATACGACAAGAATTTACGGAATATTTCGCTCGCGTTCAGAGGGTCGGAAAATCAAAGAATAATAGACCTACGAAAAACCGCCGAAAAAGGCGAAGTCGTTCTCGCAAAGGAGTATTATTAAAATGAAAATCAACTTCAAGAAACTTAACGAAAGAGCGGTCGCTCCGACATACGGCAGCGCCGGAAGCGCGGGCGGCGACCTTTACGGCGCGGAAGAAAACGACGTGGTTATCCCCGCGGGCGAAACGGCTTTTATAGGCACGGGCATCGCGGTCGAAATACCGCTCGGCTACGTAGGGCTCGTCTACGCGAGAAGCGGTCTGGCGTGCAAACGCGGGCTTGCCCCCGCAAATAAAGTCGGGGTTATCGACAGCGACTACCGCGGCGAAATCAAAGTCGCGCTCCACAATCACGGCAAAACCGATCAGATCGTCGCGAAGGGCGAAAGAATCGCTCAACTCGTAATCGCGCCTTATCTTTTCGTAGAATACGAAGAAAAGGACGAACTCTCCGACACCGTCAGGGGCGAGGGCGGTTTCGGCTCGACGGGCAGAAAATAAAAAACTTCAACCCCTTTCACGCGTATAAAACCGCCTGAAAGGGGTTTTTGTAATAGTTTTTTCGTAATTTCCTTTATATATTTGATAATTGTTAAGTTTTTTACGTTTTTTGCATTGACAAAATCAAGTTAAAAGTGTAGAATAGAATATAATCAGTCAATATGTTTTCACGGAGAGAACTATGAAAAGCAAAAAAAGTTTACGCATAATAGCCGTTTTAATCGGCGTTATATCCGTATTTACGGCTTTCGGGTTCGTTTCGGCTGCCGCCGAAGGCGATACTCCCGTCGTAACCAAGGAATATATAGCGGTTACCGAGGCGAAAGAACTCGTCGCGACCGAAGTCCCGTTCGACTATATTTCGGTTAAACTCAAAGAGGACTCCGATCCTGCCACCGCCGTAGCGGGCGATATAGATAACGTAAAACTATATCTCGGCGAAACCGCGACGGGCGAAGAGGTGAGGAAGGGCGGCTGGAATAGATCCGACAATACCATTCTTTTTCCCGGCGGCAAAGATATTACAGCCGCGGGCAACGGTAAATACACCGTTGTAACCACCATGAAAGACGCCGACAAAAACGGCAAAAAAGAGTTTACGACGGTAGTTACGGTTTATACCGTAGGCTCCGATTTGTCTTACGTTACCGACGCAGGCAAAATATACGAAGTACAGGATAAAATCAACGGATTGACCGTTTCGGAGGGTAACTCTCTTACTCTTCCTTTCGAAGAAATTTCGTCGCTTATAAACAGCGAAGTCGTGGATAAAAAAGAACTTACGTACAAAATGTATTATAGTTCCCCCAGTTCGAGTTCTTTCAGTTCCGCGACGGCTAAAAAGGGCGATCTTCCCACTTTAAGCGTTTCGTCGAAAGGAACGTACAGTTTCTACGTTCTGGTAGACGACGGCAACGATTTCGGCGTTAAGAAAGAAATCTCGTTGGAAGACTGCGAAGAAAACAGAGTCGGCGACGTATACGGTTGGTATAAGAAAGACACCGCTGAACTCGTCGCTCCCATCTTCTCTTACGAAAACAAAGAAAATAAAGAGATAACCGTTACCACCAAAGGCGACAGCGGAACAGGCAGAGTAAATCAAAGGTATCAGAACCTTTCGGTTACCTTCGAAAACGCCTCCGATACTCTCGTCAAACTTCAGTACAACGCAACGAGCGGCGAAGCGAACGCCGAAGGTTGGGTGGACGCCACCGCAGGCAAAGAAGCAAGATTCAGTAAAGACGGCTTCAAGAGCGGAACTTATTACTTTACCCCGCTTAAAAAGGGTTATTTCAGGTTGTCGGTTAAAGCCAAGGGCGGTGAGGACGGCGTTACCGTAAAAGAGGTTAAAACCGATGCCGTTTCCGTTCAGGATCAGGTCGAAGAACTTAAACTCGAAGACGAAAGAGTTAAAAACTTCTTTAAGAACAACTGGCTCTCTCTTATATTTTTGGGTATAGCGGTACTTTGCCTGGTAGGTATAGTGGTCGTCGCGCTCTGGAAGCCTGCCGATAAGAACGGCAAGAAGAGTAACGCCAAGGTTAAAAAGGTCGTAGCGGAAGCGGAAGTCAAAGACGTTTCGGACGAAATCGTAGAAGCAGGCGAAGCGGACGAACCCGTCGAAGAAGCGAAAGAAGAACCGACCGAAGCCGTTCAGGAAGCGACCGAAGAAACGGTTGAACCCACCGAAGCAACCGAAACCGCAGAAGAAACTCCTTCCGAAGACAAAGGCGAATAAAATCAGATTATAAATAAAGCGTGGGCTGAAATCGAAATATTTCAACCCACGCTTTTACGTTGCGTAAAACCGAAATTTTTTAGATTTGCGGAAAAGTAATCGTCGTTACCGAAAGATTTCTCGATTTTAAGAAAGTCTTTCGACGGATATTTATTTGTTTTTACGTCTTCTTAAAGCGTATATCAATATATATAAAGCGGTAAGAAGAACTATCGACCCGATTAGCACCAGATACGCGACCCATATTTCGACTTTGTTTCCGAAAAAGTAAATATTGCAGTCGATGCCGTCTTTTATTCCTTTTATTACTTCGGGCGGGAAGTTCATTGCCGAATATACGCCGTTTAACGCGTGGTTTCTTAAAAGCATCGTTCCGTAAGTGCCGGGCAGAAAACCGAGTGCGGTCTGAAGTCCGTCGCCGAATTGCGAAATCGGCATATACGCTCCGCAGATGAAGCCGTACCCGGCAGACACTATCGTCCCGACAGCCTGAACCTGTCCTTGCGACGAGAGAAACGCCGTTATTACCGAAGAGAGAAGCGTTCCGAAAGCCGACAATAAAACCACGTCTAAAATTACTAGCAATACGTCGGTGAAACTCATATACCAGCCGACCGTTGCAACGTATATAAGCGATACGGCGGTGGCTGTGAGCGTTACTATCAAAGTAGAGATAAACGCCGCGACCGAGTAAGATACTGCCGCAGTAGACCGTTTTACGGGGCTTACGAGCAGGTCGTTAGCCGCGCCTGTAACTCTATCCTGTACCGAAAGCATATTTGAGCAGAACGCCACCGTTACGCAACATACAGCGAGCAGTGACGAAAAGAGTTGCCCCGCTACCGCGCCGTCTATCAGCGAGTTTGCTACGGGGTAGTCTTTAAGCGACGAAACGAAACTGTCGCGATAGATTTTCGCCAGAAAGGTTGCGTATAAAATAAGCAATATAAGCGGGGTTATCAGCGACGAGAAGAACGCGCCCTTGTCTTTGAAAAAGATTTTTACGTTTCTTTTTACCAACGCGATAAACGTTTTCATTTGTCTTCGCCCCCTTTAATGCCCGTAACGGCGAGAAATACGTCGTCCATCTTGCCTTTCGTAATCTCGAAATCGGTAAACGCTTCGGGATATTTTATAATAAGGTCGCGCGCGGCGGCGGTGTCTTTTACTTCTATCCTTATATGGTCGCCGACTTTTTCGTAAGGCACGCCTAAATTTTTAATCAGACATTCGTCGCTTCGGTATAAGGTTATAAAGTCGCCCGTGTACTTATTTTTAAGTTCGAGCGGAGTCCCCTCGGCTACGATTTTGCCCGCGTTAAGTATTATCACGCGATCGGCGTCGGCGGCTTCTTCCATATAGTGAGTGGTTAAAAATACCGTCATGTTTTCGTTTTTGCGGAGAGAAGAAATAAATTCCCACAGCGTTTTTCTCGTCTGCGGGTCGAGCCCGGTGGTGGGTTCGTCCAAGATTAAAATTTCGGGGTCGTGAATAAGCGCGCGGGCAACGTCGATTTTACGTTTCTGACCGCCCGATAGTTTGCCGAGCGTTCTTTTAAGTAAATCCTTAAAGCCGAGTTTTCCGGCGAGTTCGTTCACGCGTTTTTTCGCCTCCGCGCCGTAAATTCCGTATAAAGCCGCGCGGGATAAAAGGTTGTCTTTTACGGTGAGCGATTTATCGAGCGCGGAACTTTGAAACACCACGCCTATTTTGCGCGAAATATCCCCGCGACCTTCGTCTAAGTCCTTGCCGCAAACGAACACTTTGCCGCTCGTTTTGTTAAGCGTGCCGCAGATTATGGATATAGTCGTCGACTTGCCTGCGCCGTTTACGCCCAAAAACGCGAACAGTTCGCCCTTTTTAACCGAAAAGGATAAATCGTCCACCGCGAGCGTTTCGCCGTAGTTTTTAACCAGATTCTTAATTTCTATTACGTTTTCCATAGCGTAAAAATTATACTACGCATAGGTTATATTTGTCAAGAAATTATATTGTTTTAAGCGGTTATATAACGATAGCGTAATATTTACCGTCATCGCGAGCGTAGCGTGGCGACCTTAGGCAGGGTCGCCCCCTCTCCGTCGCGCTGCGCGCGCCACCTCTCCCGCTTCAACGGGAGAGCATACCCGAAGATTGGAGTGTGTTCGCCATGCAGCCGCTCCGACCTTTATTGCGGGGATTGCTTCGTTTCACTCGCAATGACAGATTGAAAAGTGTCATTCTGAACGAATTGATGAATATCCCGGAAGGGTGGGTTACCGCGGAGTTGATTTTACGGTTGCTCGGATGCAACGTAACGTTGCCCCGGAAGGGTGGCTTCCCGCGGAGTAAATAATAATATAATAATCGACCTAATCGGCGCGGAAAACGGTTCTTTTTACTCTATCGGCGAGTATTCGACTAATTTCTTATTCCCGCGACAGCATTTCCCATAATGCGACCGTATTTCCCACGCGATGAGATTTACCGCTTCTTTTCGATATGATATAATATATACGTTCGATAGCGAACGAAAAAAAGGAGTTGCGATTATGAAAAAATCTATCGTTATACTTCAGGATAATATCGCTAAGGCAAAGGCTTTGGCGGAGGAGTTTGAAAGGAGCGGAAAATTCAACGTGGTCGGCGCGTTTGCCGACGGAGAAGAAGGCGTGAAAGCCGTATTGAGCGAAAGAGCGGATTATCTCGTAACCGATATAATCTTATCGGGGCTTGACGGTCTGGGCGTGCTTGACAGATTAAAGTCGGTAGGGGCGAATACGAAAACAGTAATTTACAGTTCGCTTAAAAGCGACGAAGTGATTTCTACGAGCATCGAAAAAGGCGCGGCGTATTACGTAACCAAGCCGTGCGACGAAAAAACGCTCGTAAAGCGGGTAAGCGACTTGTTTTTGAGCGAAAAGTCTGAAGAAAGACGGGCTCCGCAAGCAAATTCGCCGTCGCTCGACGAAAAAATAAGCCGAATTTTCATTTCGGTGGGAATACCGCCGCATATCAAGGGGTATTCGTATTTAAGAGAAGGTATCAAACTCGCCGTAGAAGACCCCGACGTTATAAACAACATAACCAAAAAATTGTATCCGATGATAGGCGAAAAATATTCGACCACGCCGAGTAAAGTCGAAAGGGCTATAAGACACGCTATCGAAGTCGCCTGGGCAAGGGGAAGAATAAACAACATAAACGACCTTTTCGGCGTTCAGACCTATCTTGCGGGCGAGAAGCCGACGAACGGCGAATTTATCGCTTTAATCGCCGATAAAATGCTTCTCGAAGGAGCGTAAGAATAACGAGTATAAAGTAAGCCCCGCTGCGGCGTTACGCCGCAGCGGGGATTTTTGCGTACTTAGCCATAGGTGATTGCGGCTAATAAATTTACAATAACTTTACCTATACTTTGCGTAAATCTGTATGTATGTTTTCAAAGTTTGCGTTATAATATCCGTGCAATCAAAATCAGGGAGTTAAAATGAAAACGATAGCGACTAAAAGCCGACTTGCTATTACGTTATTGTGTATAGGCGCGGTATTTTCAATTTTAATAGGCGTTGCCATAGGCGTAAATAAACCCGACGGCTGGCAAACGTGTTTGATTGTTCTGGTCATTTTCTTTTGCGCGACGATATTCGGTATTGTTTACGAATTATTGCAACCGCAGGTTTTAATCAAAGCGGACGATAAAAATTTCTACGTTTACCATAAAAGGCGTTGGAAAACCATACCTTTCACAGACGTTATCTCGGTTGATTTTCATAACGCAAAAAGCAGACAGATAGTCCTTAATTTCGGCTATCTGAAAATATTTACCGCTTGCGAAACGATTCGGATCGAAAACGTCAAAAACGTCAAACGCGTTGCTCTTTCGATAACGTCAATAATAAGAGAGGGCGACAGAGAATCCCGACAATAAATATTACGGAGTTCAAATGAAAATTATAGCGGAAAAATGTAAAAAGTCCTTTATATGGTGGACAATCGGCTTAATCGTAAGTCTGGCTATCGTAATAACGCTTGCTCTGCCAGTTTTTTCAAAACACGACAATGTCGTGATGATTTTGGCGTTTATAGTATTCGTTATCTGTTCTATCGACTGCGTGTATACCATAATCTGGGAACTTCGCCGTCCTGATATTTTGGTTTATCAATTAAACGATAGCATTTATTTTTATTATAAAGGACGAATGATTCAAAAAAATATAAGCGATATCGTAAACATAGATTTCTTCAATAATCAAAGCGGACGAACGATTTTGAAGGAAGGTACGCTGATTATAGAAACGCAGACAAAAAAATACTCGATTTATAACGTCAAAGATGTTAAACACGTTGCTCTTTTAATTGCAACGCTAAAAAACAATAATAAAGGAGATAAACAATGATTCACTCAAATTTGGCAACAGCAGCATATACGAAAATCACGATTGCATCGGCGGAATTGCGGGGATAGTGAGAAAAGATAGTTACGACTGTAACGGACGAATGGATGATATTACCGTAACCGGGCAAATATACATAAACGTAACGGCAAAATCTAATAAATCGTTACAACCGTATATCGGCGGAATTATAGGTAAATGCGAAGGTGGCGAGCATACAAACTGGTCGGTAGGAGAAGATGTTTTCGTTAATGCAAGTAACCTTGGCGTTGTCAAAATCGAAAGCGGGTTAAATATAGCGGAATATGCTGTCAATCATGCCCAATATATACATCGCTACGTAGGATATGGAGATTGTGTTATTAAATGATAAAATTAGACAAAGTAAGTAAAGTTTACAATGTAAACAAGCCGAACGAGTTTGCGGCGTTAAAAAATATTTCGTTCGAACTGCCCGATAACGGTATGATATTTATAACGGGTAAAAGCGGTTCGGGCAAGACCACTCTTCTTAACCTTTTGGGCGGACTTGATTCGCCGACGAGCGGGGAACTCTGTCTCGACGATAAAAAGATCGATCTTAAAAAGAGAAAATTCGCCGACGAATACCGCAGAAATTATACGGGTTTCGTCTTTCAGGATTTCAATCTTATAGAATACGAAACCGTATTCGAAAACGTAAATATCGCGGCGCGATTACTCGATAAAAACGCAGACGACGTAACGGACGCGCTTAAACAAGTCGGGCTCGATAAATTTGCGCGTTCGCTTGCCGGGAATTTATCAGGCGGGCAAAAACAGAGAGTCGCTATCGCGCGAGCCTTGATTAAATATCCTAAAATAATCCTTGCCGACGAGCCTACGGGCAACCTTGACAGCGAAAACGCAGGCGAAATATTCGATTTGTTAAAACGGTTGTCGAAAGATCGGCTCGTAGTCGTAGTTTCTCACGACGAAGACAGCGTGGCAAAATATGCCGACGGCGTTCTGTCTTTGGCTGACGGTAATCTCGTTTCAAATACGATTCGTATTCCGACGATTGCGGTAAAGCAAAACGACGATAATCGCGAGAAAAAAAGTACGACGTTTAAGACCGTTATAAGGCTCGGCGTAAAAAACGTTCGTTATAAAGTAGGCAAAACCGTAGTCGCCACGTTAATGTTGATTTTATCGCTGACCATACTCTTGTGGGGGCAGATGTTGTTTTCGACTTCCACCGAAAAAGTGGTCGGCAGAAATTTGCGGCGGTACCCCGACGGTAAATTATTGTTTTACAAAGAAACCGATATAAATGTTTCAGTGGATCCAAACGGTATTGATGTTGGGAATAAGGTTCATTATCCGCTTTCGTCAAGCGATGTTAAATCGATTTCGGACTTCGTTCCCGTAATTCCGATTTACGGAGAAGAAATGACTGCATTGGCGATGATAAGCGGTATAGACGATATTAAAAAATGCGGATTTCGTCTTGCCCCGTCTTCGCGCGAAATAGCAGCCGACGACGAAGTTTACGTCAGCGATTTCTATATTGCCGACTACGTAAAATCGGAAGACGTAATCACCGATTTCGACAAATATATCGACTCCGAAATCGAAATACAGGTTGCCGGGCAACCGAAAACGGTTACGATAGCGGGGGTTTTCTACACGAACTACGAAAAATATTTCGAATACAGTTACGGTTATCGCGGATATTATCGCAAAAGTAACCTGAATATGGCGGATTCTCAGATAGCCGAATATATCGCAGCGATTAAAAATATTTATTTTGGCAGGAAGAATTTTGCTTACACCGGCGTGCCGTATATCGCTTTTAATTACTACGTAAGTCTGTCAAAACAAAAAGACGGCAGCGTTAAGGAATACGGTCGTCAGCCCGTGAGATTTTCAACCGCGACGAAAGAAATAACCGTCGATAACACGTTATATCTTTCGGATAAAAATTTTTCGGTTACGGAAGTCGGCGCCGACGAGATATATTTATCGTGGAGACTGTACGCAAGACTGTTCGGCGAAAAGATAAACCCCGAAGAACCCGTCCGCCATATCGGCGAAAAGATAAAAATCACTCTTGCAGAATCTGATATGAATCCTACCGAATACTCCTTGAAAGAAAAAATATTCAAAGGTATAAAGAATATAGACGACACCTCGGAAAAAGGTTCTTACTCAATGCTGATGCAATACCGTAACGACGAAGAATTTTTAACGAGAGCGGTCAGACCGAAAATACTTCTTGCGAATTTCGGCGGGTTGAGCAGCAATCGAATAGCGAAAATTTTAAGTAACGCAAGGCTCACGCGCGACCTTATCGGCGACGGCTGGCTCGTAAACAACGTTTATCTGACCGTTGAATCGGGTTTTAATTCCGCGCGTATAATAATGGTCGGCATAGGCGCGCTCACTTGTCTGATTTCGGTTTTCGTTATAGTAAACCTTATATTAAGCGTAGTATCGTCGAAAGTCAAAGAGATAGGAATATTGAAAGCGATAGGCTTGAATTCACGCGAAATTTCTTTCATATATCAATTGAAAATATTTTTCCTGTCGCTGACGTCGTTTATCTGTTCGTCGCTTATTTCTTTAATCGCTATCCCGTTACTCGCGAAGGCGTTCGGAGATTCGTCGTTTTATATAACGTGGGTTACTTACGATCTCACGTCTGCCGCGCTTGCTTTCACGGTTGCCGTAATCGTGCCCGTGGTTATATCGTTTCTTTCGTTATTGAAAATAAACAAAATGAAACCCGTAGACGCGATCAGAACGTTATGAGAAAAGCCCCGCTGCGGCGTTTCGCCGCAGCGGGGCTGCTTTGTTTTTGGGTTTTAGTCTATCATATTGACGATAATCGGGTCGACGGTTTTGTTTTCCTTAAACGCGGTTGCCATTTTGGCGAAGTTTGCGGCAACGTCTTTCAGGGGCGTTACGGGTACGGCGTAATCGGATAAATCAACCGCCTTGTTGGCAAGCATGTTTATCGCGCTTTCGCTGTTGCCGTAGCCGTTCGCGACCGAAAAACATTTAAGGCGTTTTTCGAGCGCGCTTCTGAAAGACAGCCTTACGTCGGGGAAAGAAAATCCCGCGAAGGCGACCGAGGCGGTCGGAGCGGCGAGTTTGAACGCCAGATCGAACGGCATACCCGACCTTGCCACGTGTACCACTTTCATAGTCATTCTTCCGCCCGTAAGCGCGGAAACCTCTTTTTCGGCGGTCTTATCCGCTTTAATCGTGTAGTAAACGCCCGCTTTTTCGGCAAGAGCGAGTTTTTCTTCGGAAGAGTCGATTAAAATCGGCACGCCCTGATAATATATGATGAGTTGCGAAATTATCGAGCCGAGTATCGTTCCGCCGATTACGGCTACGTGCTGACCCTTTTCGACTTTGAGTTCGTCGATTACGGCGAGCGCGAGTTTGATAAGTTCGATATAAATAGCCGATTCGTCTTTTATGCTTTGCGGAAGCGCGAACACGTCCGCCGCGGGTACTACCGCGAAATCTTTCAGAAATCCGTCTTTATTCTTGCCCGCGACCGAAAATTCGTAACAGCGTTCGGGATGACCGTTGACGCAATGCGGGCATTTTCCGCAACTGTCCACCGCGGAAACGTACACCCGCGTGCCTTTTTCGAAATACGGCGATTCGGCTGGCAATTCGTTGATTTGTCCGATAGCGGCGTTGCAGGGGATAACGGGGTACTTAACCTTGTCGTCCTCGCCGAGATAGGTTACTATATCTTCGCCGGTGATAAGCGCTTTGGTTATGCGCAGTTTCACGCTGTCGATATCCGTAAGAAGTTCGGTACGGTCTGCCTTTTCGATTGTTTCTTTCGTCGATATTTGCCAAGCCTGCATAATTACCTCAAAAAAATTTGCCGAAGCGCAAATTCGTCTGCTTATATTATATAACAAAACTCCGAAATTAGCAACCGATAAGTATTAACTTTAACGAAAATTAAAAATCGTAAAATTAAGCCCTTTAACGCTTGACAGCGATAAAGAAAAGGTATATAATGATTTAGCATTTAATGGCGAGCGGCGCGTTTTCGCTTTTTTCGTCGATTAAAATACTAACTGTGAGGTGAGAGTATGAAAGCGGATATACATCCTTCTTATAAGATCGTTACC
>ERZ1034920.899-NODE-899-length-20944-cov-16.184547_pt1 | contig 20944 bp, 20 predicted proteins | sample MGYA00520688_ERZ1034920 | MGnify/ENA primary metagenome ERZ1034920 (study PRJEB33766, sample SAMN09781785) | gut metagenome | biome: gut microbiome | host: Homo sapiens | place: Madagascar | study: EMG produced TPA metagenomics assembly of the PRJNA485056 data...
GCCCACCCCTGTTTCAGGGGTGGGTGGCGAGCGCAGCGAGCCGGAAGGGGTCAGCCGCAAAGCGGCCTATATAATTCATTGTCCGGCAGGGCAATCCACAACCCTCAGCGTCCAAAGGACGCTGTCAAACCTAAGAACCTTCGCCCGCAAAGCGGGCGTCAAACTTAAGAACCTTTTTCTCCTCCTCTGGACCCGGGCCGCAAAACTCACCTTAACATTTTCATATATATGTATTATAATATAGGTGGAGATCAGAATATTCCAATGGTCTTACAAAGGAGGTCTTTATCATGGAGAGAATGGATAAAGAAATCAAAAAAGGCGTGGTATTGGATGAGAAGATCACCAAAGGTGTGGAGGAACTGAAAAAGGACAGCCCGGCGGCTGCGTATAAGGCCGAAAAGATTCTGGAGACCCAGGATACGGTCTTCAATAATGAAGGTTCCAAACTTCCCAGCGATTCTGACAGGTAAGTTTCAAGTGATATGATATGTTTTTTCCCTGATGCCCTGTGGGTGTCAGGGAATTTTTTTTATGGACACGCCCTGCGGGCGTGAGGGGTCAAAGGGTGCAAAAGGTTCACGGGGTTCAGAGGGTGGTGGGCTGTATTCCCGAAGGGGCCTGCCGCTGCGCGACAGAGGGGCATATGGACACTCCCTGGCGGGCGTGAGGGTTCTCAGGTTTGACGGGGCTCTCGCCCCGAGGGTTCTCAGGTTTGACACGGCCTTTGGCCGTGAGGGTTGTGGTGGGCGGCTCCGCCGCCAGTATGAATAAAACCGATTTAGTGGGCTGGTGTGCTAGGGAAGCACTGATTCATTCGCAGAATCGAATTTCATATGAATTTTTATCCAATCAACCTCATAAGTCTCCTTAAATAGCTCACTATTTGCGTCGACTTATTCCTTGCATTGAATAAAAACTCAAGAATGAAGTCCGATAACGATTTAATCAGCGCTTCCTTAAAGGTGAAACTTATTTACCGCCCACCACAATCGCGAAGCGGCTTCAAAACTGCGGCAATCGACGCCACCACAACCCTCGGCCCACAGGGCCGTCAAACTTAAGAACCCTCCGGCCGACAGGCCGGTTAAACTTGAGAACCATTCCCGCCCTATGGGCGGGAAACCCGGGCGGCGGAGCGGTCCCTTATTGCCTCTCTTTACAATATATGATATAATCAATCCGTAAGTGTGTGTATAGAGTTTCCTGTGGAGTGAGCTTCGGCTCACTCTTTCTTATTAGGGAAGCACTGATTAATCTGATAACGATTTAATCAGCGCTTCCCCATGAAGTTCTATTTCGTTGTATCTTCGTTTCCTTAAGGGAGGGCATATGGCGCGCAGGGATGTGGAAGAGGCAGTGGAGAAGCTGCTGGAGTCTCGTTTGGAGGCTGATGGTCTGGAGCTTGTGGATGTGGAGTATGTGCGTGAGAGGAATTGGATTCTCCGCATTTACATCGACAAGGAGGGCGGCGTGGATTTGAACGACTGCCAGACGGTGAGCGAGAGGGCCGGAGCGCTTTTGGACGAGGCGGATTTGATTCCGGATAATTACATGCTTGAGGTTTCGTCTCCCGGTCTTGACCGTGTGCTGAAGAAGGACAGGGATTTCATCCGCTATGCCGGTGAGGATGTGGATGTGAAGCTCTTTGCTCCTCTGGAGGGGACGAAGGTGAAGGCTTTTACTGCCAGGCTGCTCGGCCTTGGCGAGGATGGGGCTCTTCTTCTGGAGACGGAGGATGGCCGGATTTCTTTAGAGAGAGATAAGATTTCGCAGGTGAGACTGCATTTTTCATTTTAGTTCCGGGAGGGAATAGTCATCGTGAATTTGGATTTAATCGAAGCAATCAAGGGCCTGGTGAAGGCGAAGAAGGTAGACGAGAAGATCGTTTTTGATGCGCTGGAAATGGTTCTGCTGACGGCGTACAAGAAGGAGAGCGGCAGCAATGCGAAGACTTCTGTCACTCTGAACCGGGAGACCGGGGATTACCATATTTATGAGGAAAAGACGGTGGTGGAGGAAATCGATCCGCTGGCTGAAAATGCCATCAATGAAATCACCGTGGCCGATGCGAAGAAGATCGACAAGACCTATGAAGCGGGGGATATGCTCCGCATTGAAGTGACACCGAAGAATTTCGGCCGTGTGGCTGCCCAGACTGCCAAGCAGGTGATGATCCAGAAGCTGCGCGAGGCGGAGAGGGGCTCCATTTATGATGAGTTCTCCGGCCGCGAGGGCGATGTGATTACGGGCACTGTGAAATGGAGCGAGTCCCGCACCATTTTCGTGGATCTGGGTCGTGTGGAAGGCATTCTTCCCTTTGCTGAACAGATCGAAGGGGAGGAGTTCCATCCCAATGACAAGATCAAGTGCTATGTGCTGGAAGTGAGAAAGACCACGAAGGGTCCGGAAATCATTCTGTCCAGAACCCATCCGGGACTCCTGAAGAGGCTCTTCGAGCTGGAGGTGCCGGAAATCTACAGCGGCACTGTGGAAATCAAGAGTGTGGTCCGGGAAGCGGGCTCCCGCTCCAAAATCGCCGTTTACGCCATGGACCCCAATGTGGATCCGGTCGGCGCCTGCGTAGGACCGAAGGGCCAGAGGGTGCAGAACATTGTGAACGAGCTTCATGATGAAAAGATCGATATCGTCCGCTGGGATGAGGATCCTGCTGTGTATATCGCCAATGCCCTGTCTCCGGCAAAGGTGATTTCCGTTTCCGTATGGGAAGAAGAAAAGTCCTCCTATGTCATTGTTCCTGATTACCAGCTGTCCCTGGCCATCGGCAAGGCAGGCCAGAATGCAAGGCTGGCTGCGAAGCTGACAGGCTGGAAGATCGATATCAAGAGCGAAACCCAGGCGAAGGAAGAGGGCTTCGGCCAGGCGGCTGAAGAGGAAGATGACGATATCCTGGGAGATATCGAAGCCGGCGGCGATGCTGAGGCTCCGGCAGCAGAGGAAGCGCAGGAGGATAAGGAATGAAGGTAAAAAAGATTCCCATGCGCATGTGCGTGGGCTGCAAGGAATTGAAGCCCAAGAAGGAACTTGTCCGCATCGTGGTGCTCCCCACAGGGGTGATCGAGCTGGACAGGACGGGCAAGAAATCGGGCCGGGGCGTGTATGTGTGCGACAGCATGGACTGCTTCAACAAGGCCTATGAGAACCACGGGCTGGAAAAATCGCTGAAGCGTCCGGTTTCCAAAGATGTGTACGAAGCACTGAAAGCACAGATCGAAAATGGATGAACCGATTTACAGGATGCTTGGCCTTTGCATGAAAGCAGGAAGACTGCTTTCCGGGAATGAACAGGTGTCGGAAGGACTCAGGAAAGGGCAGGGTGTCCTGCTGATTGTTACAGAAGACAGCTCCCCGCGCACAAAGGATGAATATACAAAAGCCGCCGAGCGGTTCCATATTTCCTGCCGCCTCTTCGGCGAGAAGGAAAGGCTGGGACAGGCCCTGGGCAAAGGGGTCAGGACGGCGGCGCTGATTACAGATAAAGGATTCGGCAGGGCAATCGCAGAGAAGATTGACCACCGGAAATCATAAAGGTTGGGAGGCTGCTTATGCAGAAAAAGAAGAGAGTATATGAATTAGCCAGACAGTATGGCAAAACAGATAAAGAGGTGCTGGAGGTACTGAAAAGCCACAATGTGGATGTGAACAGCCGTCTGAGCGGCGTGGATGACAATGGATGCGCCATCCTTGAAAAGGCATTTTCTGCCAGGAAGAAACCGGCAAAGCGGCCGGCCATGCGGACTGTCCGTTTCGACCAGCAGGGCCGTCCTACGGATAGGAAGAGACAGGAAACGGGACGGAAGTCCTACTCTTCCTTCGAAGTGCCGGAAGAACCGAAGCCCGCTCCCAAAGTGGAAGCGCCGAAGGCAGAAAAGCCGGCGGAAGTGAAGGCTCCTGCCCATGAAGAACCGAAGCAGGCACCGAAGGCGGAAAAGAAGGAAATCCGGAATAAAGAGGAAAGACATGAACGCCCGCGGGACGGAAGAAATGACCGCCAGGGCAGAGGCGACCGGAATGACCGCTCCGGAAGGGATGGAAGAAGTAGCCACGAAAACGGCAGACCGTCCAGAACTGACCGCAGCGAAAGCAGAAATGACAAGGGCCAGCGCCAGGACAGAAACGGCCGCCCGAACCAGGACAGAAGAAATGACCGGAATAACCGTCCGGCAGCGGCTGCTCCTGTGGAAGAAACTCCGGCTCCGGCACAGAGAAGGGAAAAACCGGCAAAGAAGAAGACAAAGAAGGACTGGGAAAGAAGCCGCAGGGAAAAGGAAGGCGGCTCCCTCATGGCCAGATCCCTCAACCAGAACAAGAAGAAAAAGCATATGTCTGAAAAGAAGGCCGTTTCCTATCCTACGGAAGTGGAACTGCCGCCCAGCGTGACGGTGAAGGAACTGGCAGAACTTTTCGGCCGTGAAGTAAGCGAAATCATCAAACACCTGATGATGGACGGCGTCATGGCCACCATCAACCAGAACCTGGACAGAGACACCATCGAAATCCTGGCGGAAGAATTCGGCGTTACCCTGAAGGAAGCGGAAGCTGCTGCAGATCCCACCGAATACACCCCGGCTCCCGATGATCCCCGTTTCCTCAAGCCCAGACCGGCAGTTGTTACCATCATGGGCCATGTTGACCACGGCAAGACCACCCTGCTGGATGCCCTCCGCCAGACCAATGTGGCCATGCACGAAGCCGGCGGCATTACCCAGCGCATCGGCGCTTACCAGATCCGCTACAAGGGACACAAGATCACATTCCTGGATACCCCGGGCCATGAAGCCTTCACTGCCATGCGTTCCAGAGGTGCCCAGATCACCGATATCGCCGTCCTCATCGTAGCAGCAGATGACGGCGTTATGCCCCAGACCATCGAAGCTATCCACCACGCCAAGAATGCAGGCGTGCCCATTATGGTAGCTATCAACAAAATCGATAAACCCGGCGCCAACCCGGACCGCATCAAGGAAGAACTGTCCAAGGAAGGCCTCCTGGCGGAAGACTGGGGCGGCGATGTCATCATGACTCCCATTTCCGCCAAGAAGAAAATCGGCCTGGATGACCTCCTGGAAAATATCCTGCTGGTAGCGGAAATGCAGGAACTGAAAGCCAACCCGAACCGCGAAGCCTACGGCGTAGTTGTCGAAGCCCAGCTGGATAAGGGCAGAGGCCCTGTCATGAGCGTCCTCGTGCAGAACGGCACCCTCCATGTAGGCGACGGCATCCTGGCCGGCAAGTGCTGGGGCCGCGTCCGCGCAATGACCAATGAAAACGGCAGAAAGCTGAAGAATGCGGAACCTTCCGCACCGGCTGAAATCCTGGGCATGGACAGCGTACCGGAAGCAGGCGACCATTTCTACGTGATGGATGAAAAGAAAGCCAGAGCCATCGCCGAACTCCGGGCATCCAAGGCCAAGGAAGAAGAACAGAGAAACGTACAGAAAGTCACCCTGGACAACATCTTCGAAAAGATTAAGGAAGGGGAAATGAAGGAACTGGATATCATCATCAAAGCCGATGTCCAGGGCTCCGTAGAAGCACTGGTACAGTCCCTCCAGGGCATCAAGAGCGAAGAAGTCCGCATCTCCATCGTTCACTCCGCCGTAGGCGCCATCAACGAGTCCGACGTCATGCTGGCCTCTGCATCCCACGCCCTCATCATCGGCTTCAACGTCCGTCCTGACGCCAACGCCAGAGCTATGGCTGAAAAAGACGGCGTAGACATCCGCCTCTACCGCGTCATCTACGACTGCATCGACGATGTGAAAGCCGCTATGGCCGGCATGCTCTCCCCCACCATCCGGGAAGTTCTCCTGGGTCATGCGGAAGTCCGCCAGGTCATCCATACCCCGAAAGTTATCGTTGCCGGCTCCTACGTACAGGACGGCAAGATCACCAGCAACTGCCAGCTCCGCCTTATCCGTGACGGCATCGTAATCCACGAAGGCAAGATCAACTCCCTCCGCCGCTTCAAGGATGACGTCAAAGAAGTGGCAGCAGGCTACGAATGCGGCATCTCCATCGACAGCTACCGCGACGTAAAAGAAGGAGACCAGCTGGAAGCCTTCGAACTGAAGGAAGAAGCGGCTGAACTGAAATAAGAGGCCGGGGGGCGTGAGGGTTCTCAAGTTTGACGGGACTCAAGCCCCGAAGGTTCTTAGGTCTGACGCGCCTTTTTGGAAATAAGGGGCGCCAGTATGATAGGTAGGCTGGTGGGCTCTAAGTGTACTAGTGAGCTAGTGAGCTAGTCTGTATTCCCGAAGGGGCCTGCCGCTGCGCGGCAGAGGGGCATATGGCCCGCTGCTAATGCACGGGCCAAGGGTTGCGTCGCTGTCGCTCAGGGGGCAAAGGCCGTGGTGGGCGCCTTTTTGGAAATAAGGGGCGCCATTATGATAAAACCAAACAACCGCCTTGGCGGGCGGGAGGAAGAGCTTCACCCCCTTTGGTGGCTGACGCCACCACCTTTCCCCCGCTAAAGCGGGGGCACAATAAAGCTCCGTATAACATTTCGCTCAAAAGTTGCTCTACATTAAGCACGTGTTGTTGTCCCACCGCTTGCGGGGGGAAGGTGGTGCCGTAGGCACCAAAGGGGGAAAAGCCACCAGAGGTGGCTAACTCACCGCCATGTTTAGAGTGGTTTATGTGACACAAATGCAAGTCCCGTAACGTCTTGCGTCCCCTTGAGGGGAAGAGAGCCACGGAGTGGCGAAGGGGTGTACGAGGTTAAGCGGCAAAATGATACTCTATGCTGAACTGACTGCCGCAAGGCAGCATTCTGGAGGGAGATTTCTCGACGACCTTTCACTGGCTCCATGAAACTAAGGAATCATACCGGCTTGTACCTCCGCTCGAAATGACGGGGGCCATAGTGACACAAATGCAAGTCCCGTAACGCTGACTTTATATTGCGCCCATAGGGCGCCACCATAACCCTCGGGCCCAGCAGGGCCCGTCAAACCTGAGAACCTTCCGGCCGATAGGCCGGTCAATCTTAAGAACCTTCCCTTTTCCCTTCTGAACCCGGGGCCCGCAGGGCCTCATATATAATGATTTCATTGTATCCGCCTTTATCCAACTGCATAGAAGGCGGATATTTTTATAAAAACGTGAGGTGAAACCCATGTCTGAATTACGAGTACGTAAAATACAGGAATTTATCAAGCAGGAAGTAAGCAATATGCTCCTCCATGATCTGAAGGATCCACGCATCGGCTTTGTGACGGTAACCGGTGTGGAGGTGACCGGCGATCTGCGGGAGGCGAAGATTTATGTGTCCCTTTTCGGCAGCGACGAGGAGAAGAAGGCTTCTCTGGAGGCGCTGAACAAGGGGAAGGGCTTTGTGCGCCGGGAGCTGGGCCAGCGGCTGAAGATTTATTATACACCGGAGATTTCCTTTGCAGAGGACAAGTCCCTGGACTACGGCATGCATATTGACGGCCTTTTGAAGAAGATTCATAAGGAGGACGAAGAATGAGCCTTGGTCTGAATCATGCGAAGGAAATCGGGAAGAAGGAAGCCTGGGATTTCCTGATGAACCATCACCGCTTTCTCCTGGTGGGCCACGAGCATCCCGATGGAGACGATGTAGGCTCCATCTGCGCCCTCCACAATGTGCTGGTGCAGCTGGGGAAGGAGGCGGACATCCTGCTGCCGGATCCGGTGCCCCAGGTGTACCGCCTTATCAAAACGTCTGCCCTTGTGCATACGGAAATGCCGGAGGGGAAGGATTACGATGCCCTGGTGTTTACGGATCTGGGAAATCTGGAGCGCGGCGGAAATTTTGATTTCCCCGATGTGGACAGCCTCTGCATCGACCATCACCGGTCCAATGAGCGTTACACCGACTACCTCTACCTCCAGTACAAGTACGCTGCCACGGCGGAAATGCTGGCGGAAATGTTCTTCGACGCCGGGATTTCCATGGACGAGGATACCTGCAACGCCCTCTACATGGCCATCGGCACGGACAGCGGTTTCTTCAAGTTTTCCTGCACCTCCGCCCATACCCTTCTCATGGCCAGCCGGCTGGTGGCCATGGGCGCCAAGCCGGACTACATTGCCAACAGGCTGGATGAGAAGACGGAGGAAGCCATGAAATGCTACCAGCTGGTGGCAGGTACGGTCCATTCCTACCATGACGGGCAGATCGTCATCGCCTACATGGGGAAGGAAGCCATGGAGCTGGACGGCGAAAACTCCGATTTCTACGCCTCCATTCCCCGCAGCATCCGGGGCTGCCAGATTGCGGCTCTCTTCAAGTACAAGGGGGAAAAGGAAACAAGGATTTCCCTTCGTTCCACGGAACATGCCAATGTGGGCGACCTGGCGGCGGAATTCGGCGGCGGCGGCCACTGGAAGGCTTCCGGCTGCACCATTCATGAAAGCTTTGAAGACGCAGAGCCCCTCTTCGTGAAGGCTGCGGAGAAATACCTCTGATGGACGGCGTCATCAATGTGGTGAAGCCCAAAGACTGGACTTCCTTCGACGTTATCGCCAGGCTCCGGAAGATTTACCACCAGAAGAAAATCGGCCACGGCGGCACCCTGGACCCCATGGCGGAGGGAGTGCTCCCTGTCTTTCTGGGGCGGGCGGCCCGGCTTATCGAGTATGCGCCTATCCATACCAAAACCTACGAAGCCCGGTTTCAAATGGGCCTTGCCACGGACACGGAAGACATGACCGGCACCGTGGTGGAAGAAGGCCCCATTCCCAAGGACCTCTCTGTCTTTGAAAGGGCGGCGGAAAAATTCCGGGGCCCCATTATGCAGGTGCCCTCCAGCTACTCCGCTTTGAAGGTGAATGGAGAGCGGGCCTACAAACTGGCCAGGGAAGGGAAGAAAGTGGAACTTCCTGCCCGGCCTGTCACCATTTATGAGCTGGAAATCACAGAAATCGCGCCGCCCTTCCTTTCCATGACCGTCACCTGCTCCGCCGGCACCTATATCCGTGCCCTGGGGCGGGACCTGGGAAAGGAAGCGGGCTGCCTCCTTACCATGTGTGCCCTTACCAGAACGGAAATGGGCCCCTTCTCCCTGAAGGATGCCCGGACACTGGAAGACATCGAAAAGGACCCGGAAGGAGCGGTGATTTCCGATCTCCATCCCATTCTTTCCGCCCTGCCGGCCCTGGAACTTTCGGAAAAGGAAGGAGCCGATTTCCTCCAGGGGAAAAGGCTCCGCTTCCATGGAGAAGACCGAAAAGCGGCCGCCGCCTTCTGCGGCACCCGTTTCCTTGGCATCGCGTCCATTTCCAAAAATATAATTCATCCGAAAAAAGTTTTTTCCTGAGGCGATTATGGAAATCATTGATTCATGGGAAGACCTTCCCAAAAATAAAAAAATCGTGCTGGCCCTGGGCTTCTTCGACGGCTGCCATCTGGGCCACCGGGAAGTCTTCCGCGCCGCCGGCAGGCTGGCGGAAAAAACGGGAGCCATCCCCGGTGTCCTCACCTTCTGGCCCCATCCCATGACAGTCATCGCGCCCTCCAGGCATGTGCCCCTTCTCCAGAGCCGGGAAGAAAAAGCAGCCTCCATGGAAAAAGCGGGTATGGATTTCGTCATCTTCTATAAGCCGGATGAAAAATTCCTGGCGGAATCGCCGGAAGAATTCATGGAAACCCTGGCTGCCATCCCCGGCCTCTCCGGCCTTGCAGCAGGCGAAAACTTCACCTTCGGCAGGGGGGCCGGAGGAAACAGCGCCCTTCTCAAAGAAGGCCTTGAGACAAGGGGAATCCCGGTGGAAGTGGTGCGGCTGGAGGAAGAAGGAAATGACACCATCTCCAGCACCGCCATCCGCCGCCTCATCCAGAGCGGAAATATGACAAAGGCCGCCCGCCTTCTGGGACGGAACTACACCATCACCGGCGACGTAGTCCACGGCTTCCGGCGGGGCCACGAAGTCCTGGGCTTTCCTACCGCCAACCTCTCCTTCACCGAAGACCGCGTACTCCCTGCCGACGGCGTCTACGCCACCTTCGCTGTCATAGGCGGAAAGAAATACCCCGCCATTACCAACATAGGCAAAAATCCCACCTTCCAGGCCAAGGAAAGAACCATAGAAACCTTCATCTTCCACTTCGACAGCAGCATCTACGGGAAATCCTTCACCCTGGAATGGGTGGAAAGAATCCGGGGAGAAATCCGCTTCCCCTCGCCGGAAGCGCTGGTGGAACAGATCAGGAAGGATATACAGGTGGCGGAGAAGATAGTGGGGAGAAGATAGACGGCAGACAGTCAGGCTTCAGACTGTCAGATTCATATGGTAAATGGTTAATGGAGATGCGGCGCCCTTTGGGGGCGCCTTTTTTGATACGCCCTTTGGGCGTTGGGAGCTGGCTTTTTTTAAAAAATACTTGCCCACCCCCGAGTGCGGGGGTGGGGGGACCACGAAGTGGTGGAAGGGGGCTGCCAAAGGCGGCTTTCGGCTTTCAGCTTTCAGCTATCGGCCTTGGTGGGCGTGCAGCCGCGGAGCGGCTGGGATCGAAGATCGGGATCGAGGATCGGGGGCCGCCTGCGGCGGCGTCTCTCCACGGGAAAGCGTCTCACATGATTCTCAGTCGCCTACGGCTCCCTACGAATCGTGTTCGCTTGCCACCCCGGAGGGGGAGATTCTAGCGGCTCTGTATTTAGTGCAACTTATGGGGAGAAGGTTCCTCGCGGGTTGTTGTGCCCCCGCACAGCGGGGGAAAGGTGGTGCCGTAAGGCACCAAAGGGGGGAAGGCCGCCAAAGGCGGCCAATTCAGCAGAATATTTAGCGTGATACATGTAGCAGAATGCAAGCCCCGTAACGTCTTGCGCCCCCTTTAGGGGGAGAGGGCCACGGAGCGGCGCGGGGGTGTACGAGGTTAAGTGGCGAAATGATACTCTATGCTGAACTGCCTGTTGCAAGGCAGCATTCTGGGGGGATTTCTCGGCTCCCTTTCACTGGCTCCATGAAACTATGGGAACCATACCGGCTCGTACCACCGCTCGAAATGACGGGGCGCACTGGTGACACAAAAGCAAATCCCGTAACGCCTTGCCCACCCCCGCACTCGGGGGTGGGGGGGACCGCGTACACGGTCAGCCAAATAAAAGGAAAGCGCCTTAATGGGCAGGCTATGCGCCAACTTTGGCTGACTTGCACATCCTCTGCAGGATGTGCACAGTGGAAGGGGGCCGCGCCAGCGGCATATATAATCATTGTCCAACGGGCGCCTCCACAACCCGCGGCCCGGAGGGCCGTCAAACATGAGAACCCTCCGGCCAAAGGCCGGTCAATCTTAAGCACCTTCCCCTTTTGCGGGCCCTTCGGACCCGCCCCCCTTTGGTGCCTGCGGCACCACCTTCCCCCCAGCTTCGCTGGTGGGACTATGGATGCTCAGCAGTGTGCCACATGACTCTATGGAAAATATAGAGAGGCCTATTCTGCCCCCTGAATAGGGGTGGCAAGGGAACTGGAGTCACTCCAGCGAACTGGATTCGTAGGGGAGCCTAAGCGACCTGAGAATCCAGTGAGTCGGTGATAGCCGTGCTGTAGGGAGCCGCAGGCGACTGAGAATCCAGTGACACGCTTCCCTTTGGGTAAGTCCGGCGCAGCCGGATAGGGGGTGGCCACCGGAGGTGGCCAATTCACCGTAGTGTCGGTTCATGCATATGGTACTCAACGTATCAAGCCATACTCAGCTAATTGCTAATTGCTAAAAGCTAATTGCTGTTGCCTCTACGTCAAGCGCTCCTTTCTGCCCCAAGGCAGCATTCTACAGGGAGATTTCTCGGCTCCCTTTCACCGGCTCCATGAAACTATGGAATCATACCGGCTTGTACCTCCGCTCGAAATGACGGGGACGGCACTGATGACACAAAAGCAAATCCCGTAACGCTGACTTTATATTGCGCCCATAGGGCGCCTCCACAACCCTCGCCCGCAAAGCGGGCGTCAAACCTAAGAACCCTCCGGCCAAAGGCCGGTCAATCTTAAGAACCTTCCCCTTTTGCGGGCCCTTCGGGCCCGCCCCCCTTTGGTGCCTGCGGCACCACCTTCCCCCCCGCTAAAGCGGTGGGACAATAAATGGGGGAGGGAACCCTCTGAACCCTTACGCCGAAGGTGTGTCCAATGGCCCTCCCTTTGGTGCCTGCGGCACCACCTTCGCCACGGTGTGAAGCGTGTCACACGATTCTCAGGTCGCTAACGCTCCCCTACAGCACGGCTATCACCGACTCACAATATTTTGCGCGTCACTGCGTTCCTTCAAAATATGTTCGCTGGTGTGACTCGTGTTCCCTTGCCACCCCGCAAGCGGGGGGACAATAGGGTGGGGGGAAAACCTTCCGGGCGCGTTTTTCATTTTTTTACAAATTTATTTCCTTGCCCTCTTTACTTTCTTACTTTAGCGTGGTAATGTATTAATCATAAGAAAGAGAGGAGGGCGCAAATGGCTCGTACCATAGATGACCTGAAAATGGTTCATGAAGAAGAGATGAATAATTTTGACCGCATTGAGAGTGCGGTGATGTCTGTCATGAGGCGGCACGGCTGCAAGATCATCCAGACGCCTACGTTTGAGGATTATGATACCTATGGCACCTATTTCCCCCAGCTGCAGCGGGAGATGATCAAGACCATCGGTCCTGACGGGGAGGTGCTGGTGATGCGTCCTGATGTGACGGTGCCGCTGGTGAAGACGGTGGCCCGGGAGTATCCCGATGCTTCCCAGCTTCTGAAGTTCGGCTATGTGTCCATGGTGTTCCGTGAGTATTACGGAAAGTCCACCCACGGGAAGTATTTCCTTCAGAGCGGGGTAGAGGTTCTGGGGGATGAGACGCCGGAGTGTGACGGGGAAGTGATGGTTATTGCGGCGGAGTTTTTGAAGTCCGTGGGGATTTCCCATATGCGTATCGACCTGGGGACTGTGGCTTATATGGATGCTCTGTTTGATGAGCTTCATCTGACGAAGGAGCAGCTTTCCCAGGTGCGGGAGTACATGGAGAAACGGAATCTGGTGGCCTTTGACGGGCTGGTGGATACGCTTCCCATTACGAAGATCCAGCGGGATGTGCTGCTGGAGCTGCCCCGGCTTTTCGGGGACTATGAATCTACCCTGAAGCGGGCGGAGGGGCTGTGCCTGAATCATGGCATGATGGAGGCGCTTTCCCGGCTCCGGAAGATATATGAGTACCTGGATGTGGCTGGGTACAGTGATTCGGTGCAGCTGGATTTCGCTTTTACTTCCCACATGGGGTATTATACGGATATGGTGTTCAAGATTTACGCCGACGGCGCTCTTTATTCCCTCATCAGCGGCGGGCGGTATGATTCTCTGGCCGCCCAGTTCCAGGTGCCCCGGCCGGCCTGCGGTTTCGGCATGAATATGAATCTTCTTTACGAGGTCATGGCGGAGGCGGATCTTTTGGAGGCGCAGGTTCCTTCCTGTGACCTGGCGGTGGTATATGAGGAAGCAGACAGAAATCTGATCCTGACCCTCATGGACTGGCGGCATAAAGGGTTCTCCGTCCTGGGCGTGAGCGCAGGGAACCGCATTAACCCAGGCGATTACCGCATGATGGCATCTTATAAGGATGGCTTTTTCCTGACAGGGGAGGAGAAACTGTCGAAAGAGGAAATGGAAAGAAAACTGGGAGGACTTTGATATGCTTCATATAGCACTGGCGAAGGGGCGTATTGCCAAGAAAGTGATGAAAAGCCTGTCTGATGGAGGGTATCATTTCCCTGATTATTCCGATGACAGCAGAAAGCTCATATTTACAGACGATAAGGACCGCATCCGGGTGACCCTGGTGAAGTCTCCGGACGTGACGGTGTATGTGCGGCGGGGTGCCGCCGACGCCGGCATTGTGGGGAAGGATGTGCTCATGGAGGACGGGGAGGAGGATGTGTATGAAATCCTTGACCTGGGTATCGGCAAGTGCCGCATGGCGGTGTCCGGTATCAAGGGAAAGAAGGATGTAATGAATAAGCGCATTCTAACCGTGGCATCCAAGTACCCCTCCATTGCGCGGAAATATTTTGCCGGTCGTTTCCAGCCCATTGATATCATCAAGCTGAACGGCTCCGTGGAGCTGGCTCCCCTGGTGGGGCTCTCCGATGTGATTGTAGATATTGTGGAAACAGGCACCACCCTCCGTGAAAACGGACTGGAGGCCTATGATTATTTCATGGATTTTTCCGCCCGCCTCATCTGCAACAGGGTATCCTATAAGATGAAGCAGGACGAATTAAAACAGTTTATTCAGGTGGTCAGCAGGACTGACACGGGAAAGAAGGCATAGCATGGATTGGATTGAAGTACCGGACAAAGGGCTGACCCTCCGTGAAGTGAGGACCATGACCAATAGAAATGTGAATCTGTCTGATGATCTGGAAAAGGCGGTATCCGCCATCCTTACCCAGGTCAGGGAAGGGGGAGACGAAGCCATCCGGGCTCTGACGAAGAAATTTGACGGCGTGGAACTTACTGATTTCAAGGTGAGCGAAGAGGAAATCGAAGAAGCTGTCAAAGCAGTGGGCCCCGATTTCCTGGCCGTATTAAAGGAAGCAAAGGAAAATATTGAAGCTTTCCATAAGGAGCAGGTACGAAAATCCTGGTCCAAAGAATTCCGGGACGGCGTGGAACTGGGAGAACGGTTCCTCCCCATCCAGCGTGTGGGAGTCTACGTGCCCGGCGGCCGGGCTGCCTATCCGTCCACGGTTCTCATGGACACGGTGCCTGCCATGGTGGCGGGCTGCCCGTCGGTGGCCATGGCTACCCCTCCCGGAAAGGACGGCAAAGTAAATCCCAACATCCTGGCTGCTGCCTATGTGGCAGGGGTGAAAGAAATCTACAAGGTTGGCGGCGCCCAGGGCATCGGCATGCTGGCCTATGGCACGGAAACCGTGGAGCCTGTATTTAAAATCGTAGGCCCCGGCAATGCCTTCGTAGCCATGGCCAAGCGCCTTGTTTTCGGCACCGTAGGCATTGATATGATTGCAGGCCCGTCGGAAGTATGCTGCGTGGCTGACGGCAGTGCCAATCCGAAGTGGATTGCCGCCGACCTCCTGTCCCAGGCGGAACATGACCCCAGGGCCGCTGTATTCCTCATTACGCCGGACAAGGAGTTCGGCCTTGCAGTGCAGCAGGAAATGGAAAAGCAGATGAAGGAGCTTTCCCGTTATGAAATCATGAAGAGTTCCGTGGACCAGTACGCCAAAGCCTTCCTCTGCAAAGACGCAGAGCAGTGCTTTGACATTGTGAATAAGATCGCACCGGAACACTTGGAAGTGGAACTGCCTGATCCGAAGAAGTACCTGCCCCTCATTTATAATGCCGGCGCTATTTTCCTTGGAAAATATACCTCCGAACCCCTTGGGGACTACATGGCAGGCCCGAACCACACGCTCCCCACATCCGGCACCGCTGCCTTCTCCTCGCCCCTTGGCGTTTACGATTTCGTAAAACACAGCAGCGTGGAATGCTACAGCGAAGAAGCATTCCGGAAGATTTCCAAGAAAGTACAGCTTTTTGCCAAAGCAGAAGGGCTCACGGCCCATGCTCATGCTATGGAGGTGCGGGATGAAGACTGAATGGCTTAGAAATACGATTAAGGATTTTGAACCCTACTTCGTGGCTCCCATTGCGGAGAAACACGTCATTAACGCCAATGAAAACTATTTCAATGTGCTTTCCATTCCGGCGGTGAAGCAGGAACTGATCGAAGCGCTGGATACCTTTAAGCCCCAGATTTACCCGAAGCCCATGGCCGACGGTCTCCGGGAAGCTCTTGCGGACTATATTGGCGCAGCACCGGAAAATATCATCTGCGGCAACGGCGGCGATGAAATGATTACCTACCTTCTGGGCACCTTCCTGAATCCCGGAGACACCCTTCTCGTTCATTCTCCCACCTTTGACATGTATGAACTGGGAGCGGAAACCCTGGGCGCTTCCACCATCAAGGTGCGGGACCTGGCAGGCTATCGCCGCGACAAGGAAGGGCTGCTTGATGCAGTGAAGAAATACCAGCCGAAAATGACGGTGATCTGCAATCCGAACAACCCTACCGGCGATCTCCTGCCTGCGTCCTTCATCGAAGAAGTGCTGAAGGCGGCGGACAACCTGGTTTTCGTGGACGAAGCGTACATGGAATTTGCCCAGAAAGAAAGCGTAGTGTCCCTCATCAGCAAATATCCGAACCTGGTGGTGCTCCGCACCCTGTCCAAGGCCTTCGGCCTGGCAGGCATGCGCTGCGGCTACCTGGTGGCTGATAAAGAGATTATCAACGCCATCGGCAAAATCAAGGCGCCCTACAACCTGAACTCCTTCACCCAGCTCTTTGCTCCCATCGTGCTGAAGCATCGGGATGAAATCCTCAAAGTGCGGGATGACATTGTAAAGGAAAGAAACCGCCTCTTCGACGAACTGGTGAAAATCCCCGGCCTTACCGTATATCCCTCCTGCACCAATTTCCTTCTGGTACAGGTGGAAAATAAACATGAAGAAATTTTCAAAGCACTGAAGGCAAAGGACATTCTGGTGAAGATTTACCGCAACAGCGCAGAGCTTCCGAATGCCTACCGTATTTCAGTGACCACAAAGGACGTGGACGATACCCTTCTTGAGGTATTCCGGAAGGAGCTTTCATGAGACAGGCAGCCATTCACAGAAAAACGGGGGAAACCGATATTTCCGTCAGCCTTTCCATCGACGGCTCCGGCCGCTTTGAAGGCACCACGGGCATCGGATTCTTTGACCATATGATGAACCTCCTTGCCTGCCACAGCGGCATGGACATTTCCATTTCCTGTAAGGGAGATCTGGAAGTGGATAACCATCATACCATCGAGGACCTGGGCATTACTCTGGGCGACGCCCTGCTGAAGGCCCTGGGAGACAAGAAAGGCATTCATCGCTATGGCACCTTCTTCTGCCCCATGGACGAAGCCCTCTCCCGTATCGTGCTGGACCTCTCCGGCCGCCCCTACTTCGTCTACGACGTGAAAATCCCGGTGGAGCGCATCGGTACCTTTGAAACGGAAATGACAAGGGAATTCTTTCTGGCCTTCGCCATGCACGGCATGATGAACCTTCACATGGCCTGCCTCTACGGCGAAAACGGACACCATATCGTGGAATCCCTTTTCAAAGGACTGGGACACGCACTGAAGGAAGCGGTTACCGTGGAAGGCGGCGCTCTGTTATCTACCAAAGGGGTGCTCTGATGAAAACAGCAGTCATAGATTACGATGCAGGCAACCTGGCCAACGTGGTGCGGGCTGCCACCCGCGCCGGCCTGGACGTGGTGGTGACAAGGAATCCGGAAGAAATCAAAAATGCTTCCGCCCTGATTCTTCCCGGCGTAGGCGCCATGAAAGATGCCATGGAGCACCTGGACGGCTACGGACTTTCCGATTTGATCAGGGAAGAAGTGAAAAAAGGCAAGAAACTGGCAGGCATATGCCTTGGCATGCAGGCCCTTTATGAAGTGTCCGAAGAAAACGGCCATATCCCTGCCCTGGGCCTTCTTCCCGGCAGCATCGTCCGTTTCCCTGAAGGAAAACTCAAAGTACCCCATATGGGGTGGAATGAGCTGGTCATCCACCGGCCCCACGAAGTGCTGGAAGGCCTTCCCCCTCATTCCTACGTTTATTTCGTCCATTCCTACTACAAAACCCCTGGAAATACGGACGACGTCATCGCCTCGGCGGACTACGGCGTCACCGTGCCGGCGGTGGTGGGGAAGGACAATGTATTGGGCTTCCAGTTCCATCCCGAAAAATCAGGACCCGTAGGGATGGCCATCTGGACCCGTTTAGCAAAGTGGTTGATGAAATGAAAATATTTCCAGCGATTGATATAGAAGACGGACACTGCGTCCGCCTGAAACAGGGCCGCAAAGAAGACCTCACCGTCTACGGTGACGACCCTGTAAAAATGGCACTGAAATGGCAGGAAGAGGGAGCCAAAGCCCTTCACGTGGTAGACCTGGACGGCGCCTTCAAAGGCGACGGCATGAACAGGGAAATCATCCGCAGAATGTGCGAAGCCCTCACCATCCCCATCGAAGTGGGCGGCGGCATCCGTACAGAAAAAGCCATCAAAGACTACCTGGACATGGGCGTCTACCGCGTCATCATCGGCTCCAAAGCCGCTGCCTCTCCCTACTTCGCCATTCAGGCCGCTAAAAATTACGGACCGGACCACATCGCCGTCTCCGTGGACGCCAAGGGCGACGAAGTGGCCACCCACGGCTGGGTGGACGGCAGCAGCCGGAAAGTCATGACCTTCGTAGAAACCCTCCTCACCCACGGAGTGAATACCATCATTTACACAGACATCAGCCGTGACGGCATGCTTACTGGCCCGAACTTCGATATGATGAAAAAACTCCAGGCCCTGGAAGGCATCCACCTCATCGCCTCCGGCGGCGTCTCCGGCGCCGAAGACCTCCGGAAACTGTCGGCCATGGGCGTCTACGGCGCCATCACCGGCAAAGCCCTCTATGAGGGAAAAGTGACCATGGAAGAAATCAGGGAGATACAGGAATAGGGGAGCCGCATTAGGAGCCACTGCGTGGCTCCGGTTGACGCCTGCTGCGCAGGCGAGGGTTGACATCCGCTCAGCGGATGAAGGGGCGTAAGTTTGACGGCCCTCCGGGCCGAGGGGAAGGCTGGCGCCCTTAAATAATGAAGGGCGCCATTATGATAAAACCATACAACCGCCCTGGCGGGCGATGGAAAAGCACCCCTTTTGGCATTGTAGAATTAGTGACTTAAATCAGATCAGCACTGCGGTAATTCCCCCTTTGGTGGCTGGCGCCACCACCTTTCCCCCGCAGGCGGGGGCACAACAACCCGCTTTCAGCATAGTGCAACTTTTAATTCTACAAGGAAACATAGAGAGGCCCCATTCTGCCCCCTGAATAGGGGGAAGTCCGGCGCAGCCGGATAGGGGGTGGCCGCCCAAGGCGGCCAATTCACAGCCATGTTTAGCGTAATTTATGCAGCACAAAAGAAAGCCCCGTAACGTCTTGCGCCCCTTTAGGGGGAGAGGGCCACGAAGTGGCGCGGGGGTGTACGAGGGTAAGCAGCGAAATGATACTCTATGCGGTCGTGAATGCCGCAGGGCAGCATTCTACAGGGAGATTTGAGGGCTCCCTTTCACTGGCTCCATGAAACTATGGAATCATACCGCCTTGTACCTCCGCTCGAAATGACGGGGGCCATAGTGACACAAATGCAAGTCCCGTAACGCTGACTTTATACTCATCGCCCGCAGGGCGATACCACAACCCTCGCCCGCAAAGCGGGCGTCAAACCTAAGAACCCTTGGGCGCAGGCCCATCAATCTTAAGAACCTTCCTCTCTGAACCCAACGGGCCCTTCGGGCCCGCCCCCTTTGGTGCCTTACGGCACCACCTTCCCCCCGCAGGCGGGGGGACAATAGGGGAGGGCCCCTATTTTCCCCAGCAAAGGAGCATACTATGCTTGCAAAAAGAATTATCCCCTGCCTGGACGTGAACCATGGCAGGGTGGTCAAAGGAAAACAATTTCATCACCTGCAGGACGTAGATGATCCTGTGGCTTTAGGAAAATACTATTCCGACTCCGGCGCCGACGAGCTGGTGTTCTACGACATCACCGCCACCCATGAGGGGCGGGAAACCTTTGTGGACACGGTGAAAGCCATTGCGGAAGAGCTTACCATTCCCTTTACCGTAGGCGGCGGCATCCGCAAAGCCGACGATTTCCGCACCATGCTTCTGGCAGGGGCGGACAAGGTGTCTGTAAACTCCGCCGCCGTCATGCATCCGGAAATCATCCGGGAAAGTGCAGAACGTTTCGGAAACCAGTGCGTTGTCCTTTCCATCGACGGTAAAAGAAACGGAAACGGCGGCTGGGATGTGTACATCGAAGGGGGACGGAAGAACACCGGTATTTCCGTACTGGAATGGGCCCGGAAGGGCATGGAACTCGGCGCCGGTGAAATCTGCATGAACTCCATCGACACCGACGGCGAAAAAAATGGCTACGACCTGGAACTTATGCACACCCTGTCAGAACAGCTCTCCATCCCTGTCATCGCCTCCGGCGGCGCAGGAAAAATGGAAGATTTTCTCAAAGCCTTCGAAGCCGGTTCCGACGCCGCCCTGGCAGCCTCGGTGTTCCACTTCGGCGAAATCGCTATCCCTGATTTGAAAAAATATTTGGCAGACCACGGTATCCCCGTGCGGATGTAAGGAGGATTTATGGAGTCAGTAGACATAAAGAATATCAAATTTGACGAAAAAGGCCTGGTGCCGGCGGTGGTGCAGGATGCCAGAAGCGGTGAAGTGCTCATGGTGGCCTATATGAACGCCGAATCCCTTGCCAAAACCGTGGAAACCGGAGAAACATGGTTCTTCAGCAGAAGCCGCAAGAAACTGTGGCACAAAGGCGAAGAGTCCGGCCATTTCCAGCATGTAAAACGCATTTACGTAGACTGCGACGCCGACACCCTGGTGGTGCAGGCCATCCCCGATGGCTCCGCCTGCCATACAGGAAACAGAACCTGCTTCTACCGGAGCCTTTCCGGCTGGGATAACAGGGAAGGGGAAGGAAACCTTGCCATCCTCCACACCCTCTTTGAAGAAATCAAAGACCGCCGGATCCATCCCCAGGAAAAATCTTACACCAACTACCTCCAGCAAGAAGGCAAAAACAAGATCGACAAAAAAATCGGGGAAGAAGCCTCCGAAGTCATCATCGCCGACCAGCACGAAGACAAGGAAGAAATCATAGACGAATCCTGCGACCTCCTCTACCACCTCTTCGTCCTCTGGGAAAATGCAGGCGTAGACCTCTATGACATTATGAAGAAAATGGAAGACCGGGACGAGAAAAAAGGAAACAAGAAAGTTGTAGGCCATCTGGATAAGACATTCTGATGGAAAGACGATAGAAGATAGATGATAGA
>ERZ1034920.900-NODE-900-length-20916-cov-35.914530_pt1 | contig 20916 bp, 28 predicted proteins | sample MGYA00520688_ERZ1034920 | MGnify/ENA primary metagenome ERZ1034920 (study PRJEB33766, sample SAMN09781785) | gut metagenome | biome: gut microbiome | host: Homo sapiens | place: Madagascar | study: EMG produced TPA metagenomics assembly of the PRJNA485056 data...
ATAACCTGCTGATTACAAATCAGCTGCTCTGCCAATTGAGCCACATCGGCATATTTAATTTTAAGAAAAAAAAAGATGCCCAAAGCTGGAATATTATTATTGATTTATTTCTATATCAAATCGTGTCAAATGCCTTTAAAATAGGCTTTTTTCTGTAACGCATTGTACGGAATATAGTCAATAAGGTTCATATTTCTGCCCACCTCGTGCCCACCCAAATAATATAACTACACAATTTTTATATGTAGGATTGTAAAAAAACACCACCCGGATTGCTCCGGATGGTGCGTAATATCACTGCTTCCTGTATTCTATAAGTTCTTCCACCGGAAGTCCTGTTAAATCACATATGTTTACTCAACAACCTCATCAATGATTTCAGCAAAATCCATGTCGCTGCCAGAAATAAAGTCTCCATCTTCGTCGCACTCACAATATTCAAGAGCATACTCTTCAATATAGAAGAGCTGATTAATCCTCTTGTAGGTGCAACGATACTTAGCTAGTTCTTTTTTTGCTTCAGCTTCACCTTCGGGAGTAAGTTTCCACCTTTTTAGTTCTTCGGGATTACTGTCGTTTCCACCGATTGTGTCATATTTTCTGAATTTCTTATATTCATTTAATGTTAATTGTGCAAATCCTCTCATAAGGATTATTGTATTATTCATATCGTTTCCCCTTTCACATTTTTCTTCCTGATACTCAATAAGATCTTCTACCGGCAAACCAGTCAAGTGACAAATCACTCCAAGGGTCTCAGTAGTTATAGGATCGTTATTTCTAAGCCTTGTAATCGTGCTCTGAGGAAGTATATTCTCACGCCTTAAACATGTAGTATTGTAACCTGCTTCCTTAAGCTTAGCTAAGATATCCTTGTAAATCATCATAATTTCAGTATCTCCTTAAATCTATATTGACCTTGCCACTGTTATCTGTTATCATTTGTTTAAAAGATTGAGGGTGTTGGTGGCAAGTCCTCAACCCTCTTTCTTTTACCCCTGAGTCTTACTTATTAAGTAAGGCTCTTACTTTTTGTTCGATTTCTGCTTTGTCTTTGCTCTCCTGGATGATGAGTAAGATCTTATAAAGCATCTTCTCTTCTGTTTGTCTTACTAATTCTTCGCTAACATTCATATCGTCCATATTTTTCTCCTTTCTCTTGCCTTTTAGTAAGTTCCCTTACAAGTATTATAATACACCTTATAAGGTGCATTGTCAAGCATTTTATCCATATTTTTATAATTTATTTTTTCATATCAATAAGCTCTTCCACTGGCAAGTCTGCCAAATGGCAGATTACCTCAAGTGTTTCAGTGATTATGGGATTATATCCTTTTCTAATATGACCACACGCTCTGAGGGTGTACAGTCATATCATCTTTATGCAATCGCTGACTTTGGAACCCATGTCTTGAATCCATCAATCGAAAGCTGCATTGCCTTTTCTGTTTCTTTCAAAACTTCTTCAACCCTTACAGGAATATATCCATCTTCATCAGCATATTCTGTGTAGTGATGTCCAAATTCGCTGCCCTCTACAGGTACATAGAATTTATCATTGTATTTGCTCATGTCTCTGTTTATCTGACCAATCTTCCAATCCTTAATTCTCATTATCATATCTTTGTACCTTGCATCCCTTGATGTTCCTTTCCTTAACTTATGTATCTATAATACACCTTATAAGGTGCATTGTCAATACTTTTTGTATTTTTTTAGTGGTTTTTTAGTAGTTTTTTAAAAAAAAGAGCCTGCCAGTAATGACAAGCTCTAAGATATCTTATGTTCCTATTAATCTATAATCACAAACACCAGTTCCGCCCCTTTGTGTTTGGTCGAATTAAAAATCACCATATAGTTACCGGTACTTTCATTAGGTGATAGCGTATATTCTGAGCTGTTGCACAGAAGCCCGTTGCAGTACACCTTAAGGTTAGAGTTAATGGTAAGCTTATAGCTTCCAGGAACCTCAATAGAGGTCTCTCCGGCTGCGTTAGACACCACATACTCATACCGCCTATAGTCAACCTCAGGACTATCAACAATGCCACCGCAGTAGCTTCTTCTGTCCGTCACCTTGTCAGCTATAGAGACTGCTCCGGCTTCCACAAGGATATCCGCCAATCTGATCTCGTATATGTCATTGGTCTGCATAAGCTCCGGTACGTTTGGAGTATTTGCAGGATCTCCATCAATCACAGCCAATGCCACCGATCTATCAGCCCTTGTATACCTTATGACCACGCTTGAGTACCTCGGCATTGTAGCGTGAGCTGTGCTCAGCTCTAAGGTCTTAATGGTGGTGTTAAGGTACCAGTGATTATTTACAATCGCCTTTCCTGTATCTACATTTACGCTTAGCCCCGCTGCCGGTGACACAAGCAGGGCGTTTTTGTAATGCCGAAATACTCCATCAGACAGCAGCCCGGCAAATATGTTATTGATATCGTCCGCCGAATATACTCTATCCGGCTCTCCTGACGTCATTTTTGCGTCAAAAAATCCACTTTTTTCAGCCATTCAATAAACCTCTCTTTCTTCCTTATTTATAGTGCACTTGCTTCAAATGTTGGGATTACGTTCTCCCCTTCATCACTGTAGCTTTCAATCACGCTTATAACCTGTGACTTGGTGGTCGCTCCGTATGGTCCAATTACTGACACATAATCGCCAAGGCTATAATCCCTCCCATACACATACATGCCATACGGCTCAATCTCTCCGTCAAGCTTTTCAGCCGGGGTATATGCTGCAAGCTTTTCAACACCATTTTCCTTAAGGATCTCCATATATTCACTTTCCGAGATCTCACCATTATTAGTACTGGCGTCTCTCTGATCAACATACAGCTCATATCTGTTAAGTCCTGCAGCAGTACCAACACTGGCACATTTTCTGTTCTTTCCCTCGCCTTCACCTGCCACCAGGGCTACATTCTTGTATTTTTCATAACTTAGAACATAATCGCTATTAAGAAGATTTTCATTTTCAGGACTGAACTCAACATGTGGGTATGTATCCTGCTCAATGGATCTATCTATTCCCTTATACATGTATACAACCATCTTGCCGTCTGAATTAACATATATATCCCAACCTATACCGAATGACTTGAACAGATCCACCATGTAATCCAGTAGATTGGTGCCTGTAACCTGCTGCCTTATCACATCTTTATACCCTTTTAATTCAGCTAATATAATACCCGGTATTCTTCTTGCCGGATTGCCTGGATTGATAAGGTTCTCGTTTAGCAGGCGGCGAACCTCAACCTCAAGAAGCCCATCAAGATTAGTCTGCTGCCATATGATCCTTCGCCCGGCAAGGCTCTTTAAGTCATGCCCTTTCACAAGCAGGTGATCTCCATTTACCACATCCGTCTTTATATTAACTGTTTCTATTATCATGACGTTCTTCATGCCGTCGGCGGTCATGTCTTTGTCCCTCGCCAGGCAGTTGTTGGGTGCCAATAATCTTGTATTTTTATCATTTGCTTCGAGGTACAGTTCACAATCACCGGCTTCGATATATTTGATGTTCCATATGCAGCTTTCATATTCGTCAATGGTATCCAATATGTCGAATTTGGAGTTTAATACCATTATATCCACACCTATACCCCCTCGTATTCATTTGTATATGTGATGATGGAGTCCATATATTCCGCTCCAGTGTCCGCAGTCTGTATCAGAGTATTGGATCCAGGTTGGAGCTGCAGCCATTTGGACGTCCTGTCCATCTTGTTAATAAGGTTAGTGACAGTGCCTCTATAGTTCTTATATACGGACTTCTTGCCATTCCGGGTATCAATGGTGATCACGTCATCAAGATGATAAGACCCATTAATCCGGAAGGACTGATTGGCTTCTATGTGGTATATCACAGGGTTGATCACTGTGCCTTTGCAGTGTATCTCATAGATCATTCCTATAGTATCGTCTGCAGTAACATTAATCTTTGCACTTATATCATCTTTTACAATGCCGAATACCACCGGTTTACTGAGCACCTCTTCATCGTCATAAGATGTCCAAGCTGATATGTTTTCGCCAGCTTCCACCTTGGCATGATATATGTAATATACTCCCTTTTTTAGGAAATCAATGTGTACAGCTCCTGTCTCACTAGCAGTAAGCACCTTAATATATTTGCTCCACCCCTTTGACGTTCCATACACGCCCTGAGGTGTGTCAACATAGACGTTTATTCCTGCTGCCGACTCTGACCTTATCCAGAGCTGTACCGCATATGTTCCGGGACATGGTATACTGCCGCCTAGTTCAAGCGTGCACGGCAGGGTGTCAACAACAACCCTGCACATTGTATCAACGGCACCATTGGGGCATATATCCTGACATGATTTCATTGTATTCACTGTATCACCCCTCTCTGTGCGTTAAACCTTGATAGCGAATGTGAACGTGTGCGGCTCTCCGGCGGTAAGCTGTACAGGTTCAGCTAAATTTTCAAAGCCAATAAGAACTCTGTTTGCGTCATTACAACACACAAGCCCAACGCTGTTTATCGTTGCAGGTGAAATTGGAGTAATGATTCTTGAATATACACAGGCTACGCTATGATTAGCAACTCCTCTGCTATTATTTGTTATTGAATAATCTGAAAAAATATCGTTAAATTCATAATTATCAATACTTTCATTGGCTTTGGATGTGCTTAATACAAGTGCAACACCGTCAGATTGTGAACTGTCACCTCTCCATGTGCTTAATCCTTGCGTCCAGTAATTGCTTGCCATGCTCACTCTACTCCCTGTAAGAGTCTGTGCTTTTTCTGAGTCGGGCATATCATTGTCTGAAACACTAAATGGGCTATAACCAAGCAAATTGTTAAAATTTTTAACCAACATTATTTTTAACCTCCGTTGTAAATCCATTATTGTTTATGTTTGTTGTTGCCGTGCTTTGTGCGGTCAATGTTCCCTTACTGCTTCCTGAGAAGTTATTAACAGCGTCAACCAACTCCACAAGTCCATCCTCAATGTGATTAAGCTGTTCCGCACTGAGCACATCACCGGATTTGAAATCCTGCCTTACATATTCCATATCATCCCTCCTATCCAAGTGTTGAATTGTCCAGACGTCCGCTGCCAAGAACTAAAAGCCTTTCATCCCTCGGCAGCAATACATTATCCGAACATATCAGATCAGCTCCGCCTCTTACCAGATTGGTGGTAAGAAGCGTATACCATGGCATGTAGAAGCCCTTTTCCACATTGTTGTTATCAACATTATTACTGTGAATGTCGATAAAATTAGGCTGTGGGCAAATGATACTTACCTGCATTGTCTGGGTCTGAGTGAACAGATCCACCTCGGCACTCTCTACATAGCCATCAATATATACATCCCTGGTTCCATTTTTGTAGTAGACTCTAATCCAATCATGACTTCTTATGTATCTATATAGCTTGATCCGGTTCTCTTCAACCTGATTTCTTACATATATAGTAAGCACTATGTTCCTTTTCTGTTTCCTTGAGCTTACATACTGCTCGCCGCCATAATTAGCCACAGTGGTCGTCACTATGTTGCTATTTACCGGTCCCAATCCGGTTGCCTTGGTGATATAGTCTGACGTATTAGTCAGGCAGAGCCTTTCGCCGTATCTGTTTTCAATAGTTATCTCATACATCAGACTGTACCTCCTGTGGCATAATTGAACTGATTCCGTGTCTGTCTATATATCTCCAATCTATTCAGTGCCTTAGGGCTGTTGTTGGTTTGATTGAAGCTATAGTTATTTGTGATCTGTGTTGCCTGGCCGGATGAAGTTGCTGCCGGATAGTAAGAAGCCCTAAGTCCGTTTTTAACCAACTGAGTATTCGGCACATCAAGCCCTGAGTTAAAGTTATCAACAAGGCTGCTTCCCATCTTCTTGACCTTTTCACCAAGCTTGCCTATGTTCTCATCAAGTCCGTTGCCAAAACCTGCCAAGAAGAATTTACCACTTGTATTAGTCAGTATAGAAGGAGAATGCTCTCCAAGAGAGGAGTTGAACCAACTGATTATCTTTTGTCCTAGACCGGACACATGCCTACTCAACTTGCCAAGCATAGTGTCATCATTCATTCCATCAATGAACCCCTGGGTGAAGTTCTTACCACTGTTTGTAGTGTCTACCGACTCTAATCCTTCCTTGCCTTTCTCACCGACCTCATTAGCAGCACTCTTTACAGCCTGTTTCTGTGACTCCACTCCCTTTGCAACTGCCTTACCGCCATCTCTACCTTCTTTCTCGGCTTTGCTCTCAAATTTATTGAGCTCGGATGTGGCAGCATTAACCATGTTGTATGCAGCGTCCACCATCTCATGTGTGACTCCGGGTGCACCACTTTCAACAGCCTGTTTCAGGTTGTCGTAGTTTTCCTGCATATCCTTAACCTGCTGCTCAAGGGTACGCTTGTTGCCTTCTTCTGCAGTAATGAAGTTATTGACCATCAGGTTAAGTGAGTCATTTATCTTCTGGGTATCCCCGGATATGATTGCAGAGCTTAATCCCTCATAGTTCTTGATGGTGGTGTTATAACCAATCCATGTGTCCTCAGCCGCTTCAACCTCACTATTAAGAGTCTTCTGCTTCTCGGTCAATCCATCTATCTTTGAGCCATAGCTCTCCAATGTCGTCTCATAGGCTCCACGAAGATCTATAGCTTCATCAAGTAAGTTGTTCTCTGCTGCCCACTGATCCACAGTCTGATTTTTCATCTTATTGTACTCATCCTGTGTCTTAGTAAGTTCGTCCGTTACATCTGTCAAGTCTTTTTGAGCACTGGACAATGCGTTAAATGCCTCTGTCTGATCAGATATGGCTTGTGTATACATTTCTTCATTAGCCTGCAGTATGATCTGTGCTTTTTTCGATGATATCAACTCAAGCAACACCTGTTTTTGCTTGTCATAGTTATCTATCACATCTCCTGTCATGCTGATCTCGGTATCAAGAGCCTCATTGAGTGTATTTACTATGAAACTTGCTCTTTCTTCATAGCCTTTCTTAACCCTTCCGTTGGCGTCAACGATACCATCAAGCTCGTTTGCAAGCTCTTGATAGTAGTCAAATTGAGACTGTGCGTCCGCCACCGAGGCCTCTACGGCTTCTTTGGTAGTTCTATACGACTCAGAAAGCTGATCTACCGCTTCCTTATTTTTCTTTTCTTCGTCAGTAAGCTCCGCCCACTTCTCCCTCACCGGATCACTGGTATCACTTAACAGCACGAGAGCCGTGACAAGTCCACCCACAGCCAGAGCCGCAATCCCTGCCGGACTAGCCATCTGAACAGCATTAAGTACCTTTTGAGCAGTTGCAGCACTCTCAACAGCAGTTTTAAGTGACTTAAAGGTAGTTACCATGGTATCCACAGACTTGATAAATGTTGCCACCTTATTAACCACAAAAACTGTGGCTATAGTAGCTCCTGTTGCTTTCAACATCTTGTCAACCGTATTAATGTTGTTTATGCAAAAATTGGCAAACTTCTCAACTTTTGGCACATACTTCTGTGCTAATGGAGTAAATAGATCCATCTTAATGGTACGGCCTATCTGTGTCAGCTTATCTTTGATGTTGTCATATTTTACCTTCTTAAGCTCCTCCATGGACTTGGTGGTCTTCTTGATCTCCCCCTGAGTATTTACCAGAGCCCTAACGCCCTCAATTCCAAGGTCTTCCCACATTGTACCGAACAAATCTACACCTGCCTGATTCTGTGCCACCTGATCGTCCATTTCCATGAGCTTTTTAAGAACTTCCTGTGTTGCCTTCTGGGCACTTTCACCACCTGCAGCGAACTCCGCCCTAAGGTCTTCAGCAGTCTTAACATTTCCGCTTGTGGACTCTTCCATCTCTGCAAGTTTGGTCTTAGCATTTTCGATTTCTTTTGAGTAATCTGCGATGGTATCTGCCATCTTCTGCTTCTTAAGCTCGCTTGTCTTGGCATTAAATTCACTCTGCTCCTGAGTTGCATAAGAGAGTTTTTTCTCAAGCTCTGCCACCTTATCCTTCTGAGCTTCGATTTCTTCTGTGGTTGCACGAACCCCATAGCCTAAGAGTGAGAAGCCTTCCGTTGTGGAAGTGGCGGTATCTTTTGTCCTGATGCCGAACTCTTTCATAGCGTCACCCAGCTTATCTACCGAGAAGGTGCCTGACTCTGCTCCGTTAATGAGTGAGTTGAAGAAGTCATCAGCACTGTAGCCAAGCTGCTTATAATGTACAGAATACTCATTAATCGTATCCAGAAGGTCTCCGTTCTTATCAAGCCCCTTCTGTGCTCCCTGCACTATCAGGTTATAAGCTTCCTCACCACTAACGCCGAACTGTGTCATGAGCATATTGACTGCTCTCATGGACTCTTTAATATCCCAGTCGAATGTATCCCTTAATGCTATGGCATTCTCGGTAAGGTCTTTTAATTTGCTAGGATCTACCTCTCCTGTCTGCTGCTTGACCTCAGCCATTGCCTCTGCTACATCTTCCAGATTTTCGCCATAGTTGTTCTTATAGATCTCATTCATGATGTCTCTATATTCTTCCATGGCTTCATTTGTTGCACCGGTCTTCGCTTGGAAGTTACTTGAGGCACTGTCTGTTTCTTCCACAAGTTCCTTCATGGTGTCTTTAACGGAACTTGCAAGAGCCTTAAGCCCATCAGCAATTAATACACTGATGGCACCTTTCATGATTGTAAATCCATCGCCGGCGTTCTTAGCTCCATCGGCTGACTCATCAAGACTATGGTCAAGATCATCTGCTGCTTTGCTTGCTTCGTCCATCTTCTTCTTGCTGGTGGCTATGTTGGAAGAAAGATCATCTATCTCATCCGCCAAAGCTTTAGCTTCCTTGGAGTTCTTGCCATATTCAAGCACCGCATTTGAATAAGCTTTTTTTAGCTCTGCAAGCTTACCTTCCTGCTCACCGATGGTGTTGCTGAGCTTATCCAGCGCACTTTCCGACTTACCTGACTGAGCCTGTATGTCTGCCAAGGAGTCTGTATACTGTGCCATCTGCTTCTCGGTCTTAATGATAGCAGCTTCCTGATTTTCAATCTTAATCTTAAGATTGACAGCTTCCCTGGAGTCTTCGCCCATCTGCTCTGCAGTGAGTTCATACTGTTCCTTAAGATTGGCAAGGACCTTCTTCTGTCCGCCAAGAACCTTGTCAAGCTGGGTGAGCTTGGCACTCACGCCATCAGCACTTGACGCCCAGTCATCCAATCCCGCTGTCTGCTTCTTAAACTCAGCATTGGCAAGTGATATCTGTCTTCTGGCAGTCTGCATACCTTTTACAAGCTCGGATATGTCAACCTTATATTTGGTGGTTGTTTCGTTTTCCTTACCCACTTTGTTTCCTCCTTCCTTTTTTATTAAAACCAGTCATCACCTGCCTGCCTACGGATAACCTTAACATTGTTTCCGTCTGAGGCTCTGCCACTGTCTTTTCTGTTAGCCTTGTTGTATTTGTTAAATCTTTTTATGAGAAGGAATACCTCCCTTGCCTTCTTCTCTCGGATAGAAATGGGATCCAATCCTGTAAAGTACCTGCACAGATTAACAGTGCTTTCGAACAGTACATCATATAAGGGGAGCTGTTCGTCTCCCGGCTCTAGTTTTTTGAGCCATCCTCAACCCCTATAAGCAGGTCAAATCCATAGCTGAATATCTTCTCAAAGATCTGCTTAACTTCTTTCACCTTCGTACGCCTGAGTTCCTCATCCGTAAGGCCATCAAATACATCCTTTAGGAATGGATTGATAAGTGGAAGCAGCCTTATGATCATCTTGCCAAGTTCTACAGACTTATCAATCTTGTCCAGGTCAATCACATTTAAGACATCCTCGATGGTTCCGTACATCAGGTCATATGTGTCAGTTATGTAGGTCTTTTCAATGACCTTGCCGTTATATATGTTTAATTTGAGTTCCATAATTTATCTCCTTACAAATAATGAGGGAGTGTGTGATCTCCCTCATTTTTTTATACTACTACAGACAGCAATCCTTACTTGCTTACTGCCTTGTCAGCCTACTGGGTAGCAAGTGCCGCTAAAGCCGTTGCAATCGTATCAGGTGTCTGCACAGTCTCAAAGAACTTAGCCTCGCCCGGTGTGAATTTACTAGCCGGTATCTGTACCGCCTTGGCGTTCTCTCCGGTATTCTCAAATTTATGGATAGTGCTTACTCCGGTGTATGTTACCTCCTGTCCATTGGCTTCTGTTCCATCATCCTTAGTCTTATGGGTTGCAGATGGAATACCAAAGCTTCCCTTAAGCCTCCAGACATATCTCTCCTCACCGCTTGTATCCTCTGTGATATAGCCTATGGCATAGTTCTTATCCTTCCTCTTGCCTTCAACAAGCATGCCTGTTTTTTCGTCATAATACTGACCGGTGATCTTGGCATATACATCATCTGCCAATGCTGATCCTGATATGGTTATCGTGTCAGAGCCGGTAGAAGTGATGACAATAGCCGGCATGTTATCATAGTAGTGGGTGTCTGTTGAAGTGGTTGTATCCTTTGAAATCTCACTTGCCCATATCATTGAGAAAGGGGTGCCCACCTCAAATTTATCCGCTGTATCTGTTATTACCTCCGCACATACAACGTCACGAACACCTCTATACTCTATACATTTTGTCTTATCCATACTTACCTCCGTTAATTTATTCGTGTACAACAATAGTTACATTCATGCCTCTGCCAATGTGAGTAGTCTCATCACTCATCACGTCATGTCCCCTGTCCGGGGTGCTAAATCCATTGTCATGTAAAGCCCTTCTGGCTTCCCTCAAGAGCTCATACGCCCTTTCCGGATCTGATGAATACACGTTGACGTCATAATCGTAAAGCACTGCTTTTGTCACATTGTCATAAGCTTTTTCCTCAGTTTCCTGATTGTTCCAAATCGTAAAGAATGTGGGTGGATAGGCCTCATCTTCTGTCATGGATCCCTGCCTTGCGACCGGGTATCCGAAGCTTGACAGCACCTCAATAAGTTTATCTTCCATATCCTCTCACATCCTTTCTAATATTTTGTTTAGTGCTTCCTGCTGTATCTGAGCAAGCTGCTTCTTAATTCGTGCTCCGTAGAAGTCATTATATATCTTTTGCGACTTGGCATGCCTTGGCGTGCCGTACATTAAAAATACACTTACTAAGCCGTCTTTTTTAAAGTCATAGCCTACTTTGATTTCTGCCACAGGTCCTTTCCATTCCACATTGTAGTTCGTGTCTATGCTCTTCGCTAATCTGCCTGTTGAGTATTTGCCCTTAGCTGGGAAGTTAGCCTTGACAGTATCCTTAACGAGAGTGTCGGTGACTAGCCTCTTACTGGCTTTAAGCACATTAGCGATTGCGTCCTTGACATCTGCCTCTGCTGCCTCAAGACTTGATACCATGTTCTCCATGTCAATCTGGAGTCCTATCTTATTCTTGCCCATTAAGCACCACCCTTGACTGCTCTCACCTTCATCTGTAGGTACTGATTGCTCATGTTGATGTTCTCAGGCGTGCCAAGGATCTCATAGTCCAGTCCGTCTATTACAAGCCTACAGTCAGCCTTGATGTCCGGTCTGTACCACGTCTGGACTACGCCTGTGTTCTCAACAACAACCTGTCCGTTTGAGGTTGTTTCAGTTCCACCAAATGTCTTGAAGCTTATGTAGATATCATCTTTCTTGGCATATGTCTTCTTATTTATTCCCTTGACATTTTCAATACTTGCCACCATTAGCTCTGCATGTACGTTGAACGGAAGGGACGGGGTGAACATCTTCACTTGACATCCTCCTTTTCATATATAAGATTGGCGATACACATATGGGCATAATCGCTGAGTTTCTTGTAGTTGTACAAGTCATCAACACATGTACATATCACTCCTATGGCCGTATCGCTATCAACAATGCTCTCAGGAACGCCAAAGCCGATCAGCCTCTGCCTTACATCATCAAGCTTTGCTCCAAGAGGTCCGTCAAGGTATTCTCCGGTTATATTCATTGACTGTTTTATAACTTTAAGCTGATCGTCTCTGGTCATTTTTTACCGCTCCTTACTGTCCGCTGCTGGCAGAAGCCTCTGACGCTGTATCCTTACCCTTCTTAATGATAAGAACACCATTGCAGTCAACAAGCTTACCATCGCAGATCATGATACATTTGTTCTTAACCTCGTTAGTGTCGTTATCGACCCACTTAACAGTTGTCATCTGCTTATTGGTGTTAATTACATAGTCTGTAAGATTAACGAATACAGCAACTACATCGCCCTCTGCAGCGTCATCCCATGAGGCAACAAGATCATCCTCTACAGTTTCTACAGTCTTGCCCAAGAACCTGTATGTCTCTTCACCATTGATACCATAGTTTGTCCTGCCGATAGGCTGACCATTCTTATCAACCATTCCGTCAATGTGGCCGTCAAAGGTTGACTGATTCATAATGAATGACCCGTTGCGATAGGCCTTCTTCATCTTGGCTTTAACTTTCTTATGCCAGCCATCCCATGAGGCAAATTCAGTAGGTGTGATGGTTATGATATTGGCTTTAGGGATCCTGGTATCATTAAGGATACCCAGTGGCTGCTTTGTACCATCGCCCTTCATTATTGCTTTTTCCACAGCCTTAATGATCGCCTCTGTTGCAAGTGGTACAAACAGATCCTGGAACTCACTGAGTGTAACCGCATTTGCAAGCAATGTCTGAGCAATCTTACATTCAACTCCAAAGTATGAGAATGTGACTGTATCCTTAGCGGAAATCTTCTGAGACTCCGACTTGCCTTCACCTACCCATGTTGCTTCCGGCTTAATTGATAATATAGGGATAGCAATACCTCCCTGAACATTAAGCTTGCGAACAGCCTTATAGATGTTGCCGTATGTATCCATCTTCTGCACTATCTCATGCATAAGGGTTGTTGGGATTACGGCACTGGCGTCCGTTGTACCAGTAACAGCGTCAGTTCTAAGCTCTGCAGGGATTTCCACGCCACGGCATACATATTCCATGAAAGCTGTCCTATATTCCGGTGTGTCATGACGATCTACATTCTTATTAGATCTCTGGGCTACTGAGCTGTATGACGCAATAGGTGTGCCACCTCTAAACTCAGCGTTAGCAGGTATCTGTGATCTGGCTGATGTGTCATCCCCTTCCGGATCACCGCCATTTCCATCTCCGTTTCCGCCCTCGTCATCAAGCTGGTCAAGCTGATCCTGTGCGTCCTGCAGCTCATCAAGCACCGCCTGGAGAGTGTCTCCAAGAGATCTAACCTCGTCCGCTGTAGTAGCTTCCTTAATGAGCCTTCTAAGCTCTGCAGCTCTCTTATTCTTTGCATTGATCAAATTCTGTAAATACTGCTTAAACTTCATCTTTCCTCTCTTTCTGTTGCACGAACTGCAACGATAAAATTTCTACTCATCACCAAATAAGTAATGAGCTTTTAACTTCTCAAGCTCCAGATCACCATTATTATCAGAGTCCTCTGATCGGCTTCTCACACTATCCAGTGTGCTTTTCACGCTCTCCAGCGTTTCTTTCGCTCTAACGGAAATATCAGTTGCCTCATATGCTGGGAATGTTACGGCGGATACTTCATCCACCTCCCCAATCTTTTTTATATGTCGAATTGGATAATCACTATCCAAGTTCTCCCATTCCTCATCAGCCACTGAAAACATAAATGACATTCCATCTATATCCCCACGGCTTACCGCTGAATACAAGTTGCGTGCGTCACTGTTGTTCTCGACATCCACGTCTGCCCTTATCTTCATGCCCTTATCATCCGGAGTAAGCTGCATGGTCGAATTTTTATTATTTCTTCTTGATCTTGCAAGAGGGATCATATGTGTATCATGATTTACCAGGAGCCTTACATCCCTCAGATTGGTGTCATCAAGTGCTCCCGGTTCAATCACCTCCTGGAAGTATCCACCAATGTCAGTCGGTGAATTATACACGATCGGTCTTCCCTCAAGGAAGTGCCCATGTTCATCATCATTTCCTGCCCGGACATCAAATTTATAAAAACGTGTCACTACGCAGTTTTCATTATTTTTGTTCGCCATCCTGTCCTCCAATCTTTTTCTTCTGATACAGCCATGCCTTGTTGGCGTCAACATAGTTGAGTGACTGCATTCTTACTCCTACAAGCTCCGGCAGAGGCTCATATCCTACCGCCGTTCTCTTCTCGTTCTCGTACAGATCACCGGCGTCACCTAAAAGCCTTAACATTTCAATGACCTGATCTGTTGTCATGAACTCAAGATGTTTGGTGTAGAACCTTATCTCGTTTCCTCTAGTCTTCTGACCATCCGTAAACAGCGTCTTTGTAAAAGCACCATTCATACGCAATACAAGAGGTTCTATCGTCTTTTGGAAGAAAGCCTCGTACTGTGCCTTGGTATAGTCCCCTGTCAATATCGGCAACGGAACGCCGAAGTTACGAAGTATCTTCTCATCAATGAATTTAAGAGTTTCGGCGTCAACAAATTTGATATTGGGATTGATAGGAATATATTCACTCTTAAGATCAAGTGGGAGAAATCCGCTCATATTCTGATTAAGCTTCTTCTCCAAGTCCCTCATGGCCGTCTCAGTCTTGCCATCATCCATGTATGTGTTGAATTTGACCACGCCGGTAACTGCAAGACTTTTCTTAGCAGCCTTGCTTACACCTTCAAGCAGGTCATTGTTGATCTGCAATGTCTTAAGCAAGGATGAGTTGTCAGGCTGACCAAATTCGTTGCCGCCCATAAGCTCATTGACGCTGTACCTGTACCTTATATGTATTACATCGCTGTACGGAAGCACTGTCTCATAGCCATTAAGAAACCCAAGCTTGACGTACAGATTATTGTTGCCATCCTGCTGCCACTCTATGTTTGTAGGCATTACAGGGTATAGCCCTGTGTAGCGTTTCTTCTCTCTTCCCTTATCATCTCGCCACACAGCATATGTGGGGATTATCCAGCTATTGTAGTTGAGCATGAGAAGCCACACTACCTTTTCGATGAAATCTGTTGTAGTCATAAGGCTATTGGGTTCTTTCAAGAGCTGCTGCAGATCATCATTTACAGGAATTATGTCCGACCCCTCGACCCGTACATGTTTGGGTATAAGCTTCTGACATTCTTGTACGATACAATTAACTGCCTGCTGCACTACGTCACTGGCGTATATATCCTGCCCAAACTGGCTGAATATCGGCGTATAGCCATTCATCATTTCTGCAAGCAGATTGTTTGTTCTTCTTTTTTTCAAGAAGCCGCTAAACCAACCCATCTTAGTCCCCTTTCTTAGTTATCTTCATTCTATTTACCATTTCTGTAAGTTCGCTCTTATGTCGCCGGTACATCTCATACAGACCTATCAGGGTCACAGAGCCATCTATCTTATTTTCATTTGTAGTCTTAATACACAACGCCTGCCGCTTGTCATTCACCTGCAGGCACGCATTTTTGAAATTCCATCTATCCACAGGATTTTCATTGTAGTTGATCAACTGGCTTTTAAGATCAGCTTCAACAAGTCTGATGGCATTGTTTAACGTGTCTGCGTTCTGCAGCACCATCTCAAGCTCCTTGCCCTCTCTTGTCCAGCCGTATTCATTCATCCTGTTGATCCAGTCCTTTGAAAACCTCTGATCATATCCGCAGTATATGAGCCTGATACCATAATCCAAAAAAAGCTTGTAAAACCAGTCGGCTACCACGGCCAGATCTATCTCATTGTCCGGGCAGACTGTGATATAGCCTGCGTCTACCCATTCCTTGTAATGTGCTCCTGCTTTGTGGTCATCCTTATCAACATCCAGTTTTGACCTTGGCACAAAATACTGTGTATGGATATATTTGATAGGTTCTCCCGGCTTCATAAACAGCACCTTGGCACAGCACAGGTCTGTTGTTTCTGCCAGATCCACCATTCCAAGACATATACTGCCTCTGAACTCCTCAATGTCATAGGTTGCCGGATATGTGTAGTCCTCAAGATCAAGCCAGCTCTGGACTCCATTCTGTTTTATATTGAAATCCTTCGACATTACAAAAATCCTGTCTGCCTTGGATTGCTTGGCAAGCTCTATCTGCTCATCGAGATAGTCCCACTTCTTCACTATTCCAAGGGTCGGATTAGACTTCATCCATGATTTTCTGTTAGTCCACACCTCTGTTTCAGAGTCTTGAGTGTACAACCAGTCAAGCCTTCTTTTTGAAGCAAGCGAGTCATCCTCCCGGTAGATTGCCCTGTGGGCTTTCTTAAGTTCCTCATCAAGAAACCCATCAACAACGAAACCCTCTGTAGTGATAAGATACAGCTTGGGATTATCCTTTAATGACTGGGACTGCTCTATTGATTTAACAATGACATTCGTCTTCATCTCGTGAACCTCGTCCACTATTGCGAAGTCAATGTTTCTGCCTTCCTTGTTCCTGGTTCGGTCTGAAAGCTTAAATATTTTGGATCCATTATTTTTGTTGCTTAAAAATCTCTGATTTCTGTGGGTATCCACACTTTCAGGATCTATCAGCAATCTCATGACATCTATTGCGTCATATGTGATTGACGCTTGGTTATCATCATTAGAGCTACATACGATGTCCGCTCCGGGGTTTCCAACAATCAACTCTGACATGCCAAGAGCTGAGCATGTTTCGCTCTTTGTATTTTTACGAGCGATTTCTAACAAAATACGCTTGAAGCGGTCAAAGCCTGTATCGACCATCTTGAAGCTGTATGAAGCTTCGATAAAAGCCTTCTGCCAGTCCATAAGGACCATTGGCTGGTTATAAAAAGGACTTTTTGTAAGCCTCAGGCAGTTCTCCATGAAGTTCATCCTCAGATCAGCAGCTTCTGTATTGTACAAATACTCACCGGTCTTCATATCTTCACGCAGGTTATTAAGCTGTGTCTTTAAATCCTCGCCGATAATGTATGTACCATCCTCACAGAGTTCCTTGTACCTGAGAAGATGGCTATTGTCCGGGGTCCATATAACCTTATCCTGTATCAGCATGTACTCACCGCCACATTACTTGAGAGCCTGGGTATATTTTTTTGCCCATATCCTGAGAGGGCTCTCCTCACTGTCTGCGTCCTGTCCTGTACAATGTGCCAACACTTTAATAGCATTTGTATACTGTTGCAGCGTTTCTTTGTACAGCTTCGCCGCCGGAGTAGCTTTCTGCCGCTCAGGATTGTTAGGATCAACTCGTATCTGTGGTAGATTTCTATACTTCTCAAGCTGTCCTTCCATGAACATGACCTCATCTATCAATCTATCCACAAGTTCATTGTTGTTCTTTATTATCTTTTTAAGCTGTATGCGTCTATCCATACGTCCACCTCTTACTGCGGTATCGCCATATTGATGTAAGCAATGTATTTCTGTGCATTTTGTATGGTGAAACTAAGCTTCATGGTATTTCCCTTAAGCTCCGCCACTCCAAGGTCGGTCTCATGTACTGTTCCAAGTCCGTTATTTCGGACAGCAATCGGCTGTTCAACACTGCCCATCTTGTTAAATGAATTAGTATGAGCCAATGTAAGATTTGCACTGAGCTCACCTACTGTAGATCCGGTGTCTACTGCCACTGCTCCAACCACATATAGCACTCCACTAAGCAGTCTGCTGTATATGTTGTTAGTTGTGATAAGCGGGTCTGAGGTTGTTGCCTTTACCCAGCCTGTATCATTCGCCGGCATTACAGGAATTTTGTTTTTTTCGCCGTCAAAACCATACGTTGCCATTCTTTCTCCTTTTCAATTCCAAAAATCTCATTTTTTTGGTTGCTGTGAGAATTATGCCCACCCAACAGTCCCCCGTAAGGCTCAAAAATCCCTCTTAGAGGGGGGTGTATCTTTCCCACCAATCATCAATGTATCTCTTCCATTCGTCTACATTCCTGCCATCGGATATATTCATAAGCCTGTCTATGCACTCTTCCTTTGCCGTGTCGATGAATACCAGCTCGGCACCAAGCTCACGAGCAAGCCGCTCACGCTCCGATATCAACGGATATCCTCCGATGATATATGCACTCTGCCACCTGCCTCTTCTATACTTGACACATTCAAGCAAGTAGTCTCTCACTCCAAAGGCAACAGCATTAAGCCTCGGCGGCTTGATATATGGAACACATCCGGATACACAGTTCCAAATGCTATCCATGCTTACTATCAAGTCACCGGGTGACTTAACACCATTAACATAGGAGGACTTACCGCTCATGGGTGATCCGTATACTATGTACACGGACTGCCTTCCACGAGCCAATTTATCATGTATTAGATTATGGCACTTGTGATGAACGAATACGATGTTATCAGGATTAAGTGATACATCTGCGTCAGTGTAGTTGTCCTCGGTAAGCGGAACTTGATGGTGTCCAATGCAGTCATACTTTCTGGTAATAGGTCTGCCACAGTATGCACATATGAGTTGCTTATGTTCATCCAGCCTTTCGACCTTCAACACCTTAAGCAGCTTCTCCCATTCTTTTGATCTATAGAAATCGGATAATGTCTTACCAATCATTATTAAATGCTCCCTTGCTCTTAGCCAGGCTCTCTGCTGCCCTCAAGCGATCTTTCATCTCCCATTCAGGGCTTTTCATCACATTTGTCCAGAAAGCCTGTATCTCATTAACTGACGCTATATGAAGTGCAGGATTGGCAGGATTAGTATTTTGCAAATAATCCAAATATGCCATATATTCCTGCACGTCTTTTCTTGCCACTAATTTGTATGCATTGCCTCTGGCATACTTCGGGGAATAACCTGCCTTAACCGCTGATTTTTCAGCATTTCCGGCACATTCTCCCCTATAGTAAGTTGCCATTAATTTTAGTTGTGGTTTGAGTTTTGGTTCATCCAAACAATCACCCCTTTATACCTTCTCGGTATAATCGAGGTATATCCAGCCAACTCCACTCTTTAATCTGCCCCATCCGTTCTTTGTTTCCGAAATGGTGTATACACTTTTTGGAAAGTAATAAGATGGGTTCTTCTTTATCTTTGCCTTATCATCAGTAAGAAGACCAACATCCTTATAGTCTGTACCAGGTCCAGAACGTATGTACAACGCTGTTGCTGTGATACGAACCTTAAACGGCTGGCTCAACTTATCAAGCGGTTCATGCTTCGTTGTTGGCTTAAGCACACCGGTTGCCTCTTCGTTGATGACCTTAACAGTGAGCTGACTTCTGAACCACTTCATGTCTTTACCGAATTTAGCAAGCCAGTGTTCAGGATCTACGTGGCTACTTGCATATCCTCTAGCTGCTGCCTCCTTGTGACTGATCACATTCTCAACCGGAATGTTGTACTTAGCCATCAGATACCTACACAGATCTGCTGCCATCTTGAACGCCGCAGTGAAGTATGTACTATCGTTAAGAGCGTCCTCGCAGATCTCAATCTGGATATAAGAACCGTTGTATGAACCCTTAGAGCCTGATCCACAACCCCAGCACTTATAGTTCCAAGGAAGAGTCTGATATACCCTTACTGTGCCGTTTTTATCCTTTCCAATGAAAGCATGTACACATTTGCGATCACCCTTGGCCATTGCTCTGTTCCAGTCGTTTCCGTTTGGGTTCTTTCCCAGTATTCCATCATCCGGCTGTACATATCTTCTAAGGTTAGGATTGTTGCACCCGGTTGAATGTACGATTATACCCTTTGGTGTGATCTTTCCTGCTGCCTTATAGCAATCATTATTTGTTAAAAAACACTGCTTAATGTCCACTGCCTTCACTCCTTTCTAAATCTTCCACTCTATGGTTGAGTACCTTAATCTGTTCCTCTACCACCGGCATACGCTCCGCAAAGTGGTTGTGTTTATCAACCTTCTTTTCAAGTTGCTCTATACGATAGCCCATGAGTTTCATTCCACCCAGTGAGCCTATGCAGGTTCCAAGTAGACTTAACAGCCCTACTATTATTGACTCTAACATGAGCTGATCACCTACTTCTTTGCCTGCTTAGCAATCTGATCTACATATACTGCTGCCCCTGCCACAAGAACTCCCTGTGTTATTGCTGTGAATATACCCATAAGGCTTATTCCGGAAATCGCTGACACATACAGTGCACTCAGCACCTCTCCTGCAACTCCTAAGATTGCCGGTATATACTTGTCGTTGACCTTCTCTGTCTCTTTAAGGAATAATCCAATCACGACCAGGACAGGAACCAATATAAGCAGTTCCGGCTTGATATATTCTGTAATGTTATCCATACCTCCACTCCTTTCTTTCCGATACGTCATACATCAATGATAAGGCTATGTTTATGATATTAGAATGACTGTCTATGGACATTTTCGAGCATAAAAAAGAGACGGCCATTCAGGTCGTCCCCATCGATTTGTAAATCTTAATACACAGGTTCTTCTTCCACCGGCTTACAGTTCTTACTTCCACTCCGTAGATCTCTGCTATATGCTCCAGTGTTAGATTGTCCCGGTAGTAATCATCAAGTAGATTAATATGTGGGTGGTTCTTAAGCTTTTCTAGTGCACGTTCAAGCACCGGATCATCACCTGTCTTGTAATATTCTCGTAGCCTATCTGATATCTGCTCATATATGATCAGGTCACTATATTTGATCATTGACTCTCCAAGCAATGCGTCTATGGTCTCTTTCACCACTGCTTTAACATGTTCATCTGTCATTACTTATATCACCCTCCATTTATTAATTATACAAAGCATAGCTGCCCATCAGCTTCTTCCCCTATCCGCATGTTGGGCGTTCTCTTTCCTATGCATAGCTCTTCTTTTGCTGTATTCTTATGTCCAGGAGTTCCCCCTGTCTTAAATATTCTTTTGCTTTCACCGACCACATCTCCTTATTTGTTTTCTCTGATTGAGAATTCAATGCCTGTCTCTTCTTTC
>ERZ1034920.902-NODE-902-length-20913-cov-6.354588_pt1 | contig 20913 bp, 17 predicted proteins | sample MGYA00520688_ERZ1034920 | MGnify/ENA primary metagenome ERZ1034920 (study PRJEB33766, sample SAMN09781785) | gut metagenome | biome: gut microbiome | host: Homo sapiens | place: Madagascar | study: EMG produced TPA metagenomics assembly of the PRJNA485056 data set...
ACGGCGAAGAGCCCAACCTGTTCGGCGTGTGCAAGTCCAACTTCAACAGCCTCGTGCCGCACTTCAACGTTGGTAAGCTTGGCTTCGGTGCTCCTTACAAGGGCGTTATGTGCAACCTCCGCCGTGTCCGCAGCCTCGATGCTGACTAACTGAAAGGAAGTGACACATATGGCAGATCAGAAGTACGCTCTGCTCGTTGACTACACTTACTTCTCCGGCAACCATGCTGCCGAGATTGCCTGCAAGGAAGAGCTGGGTCTCCCGCTCGAGCAGTACGGCATCAAGGAAGTCCAGGTTGGCCCCTTCAAGAAGGGTGAGGGCAACGACGGTGACGCTTGGGAGTGGTTCTACATTCCCTGCCCGACGTCCATCTTCTCCGAGCACTGGGGCACCAACGGCGACAAGGCTGGCCAGCGTCCGCTCGCTGTCCAGGTCGAGGAGTCCGCGTCCATGTACTACGGCACCCTCGAGGACATGATCGCCAAGATGGCTGAGTTCGACCGTCCGATGGTCCTGTTCCAGCTGTAAGCTCTTGTGCTAAGATTACCGTGGCTGCGGGCCGTAAGGCTCACAGCCACGGAATCGTGTTGAAGACTGATTAGGAGGGTAAGATGACCCGCGACGAATTCTTTGAGCTCGACGCTGCTGCGGCTGCTGCTGAGCTGAACGCTGGCATTGAGGCTGGCAAGACCCAGGATGAGGTTCTTGCTGAGCACGGCATCACCAAGGCCGACCTCATGAAGGCCCAGATCTTCTTCGTGAAGGGCAAGTACATTGCTCGCGCCTGGGGTGGCTACACCTCCACGAAGCGCACGGGCAACGAGGCTGGCGACACCGGCGTTGGCGTTGGCGCCAGCGACCCGTCCAAGGGCTTTGCTGGCATCTAGTTTTTCAAGCTAGAGCTTCTGGGGCTCGCTCTCGTCAGGGAGCGGGCCCTTTTCTTTAGATGCGCGAAGCGCATTGCGGCAGCACGCGTAAAGTGTTTGGCTCGGTGGTGAGGCGATGCGTGATCGCCAAGATCTAAGGTACGCCGATGCGGCGGCGCACGCCGTTCGATTCGTATTGTTTCGCTTGCGGCTATCGCATGATGGTATCTCGATAACCGCAGGTGAAACGCCTGTTTGCAGCGTTTGTCCCAACGCGGATAACAGATGTGGGGAAGTGTTGACAGCGCTTTTCCCTCTTATTATTCTCCCTTATGAGAACAACGATGAGGAGGTTTCCCATGGCAACTGAAGACGAGATCAGGGCGGAGATCGAAGAGCTCGGCCGCCTGACGCCGGAGCAGGAGGACATCCTGTACAACATCACCCTCAAGCAGGATGAGCTTGGGCGTCAGTCCACGAACATGCTGCTCGACAAGGTGAAGGACAGCCCGATCTATCAGCCGATGATCGACCGCGAGTATCTGACCTACGACGTGTTCAACCACGGTACGAAGCACGAAGTGGCCTGCCTGTACGTGACGCTCAAGGGCGTGCGCTACTGCATCATGCACGCTGACGAGCTTTCGCGTCGCCGCAAGCTTAATCCTGCGGGAGCTCCCTGGACGATCTAGCGTTTCGCAGAGCGTCTTTGCGTTTGGCTTCACGATGAGATCCGCTGCCTTGTGCGCGGGTCTTTTCGTATAAGGCGGCGTTGGCGGGAGAACATGCAGAGGGGCGAATGCAATGGGTGTAGGGTTCACGGTCGATATAAAGAAACTCGACGTATGTTTTGGAGGCTTCACTCCGATGGCTTTGAGCGACGGCATAGCATCTCAAGAGCAAGTGGCGCTTGCTGAAGAGCGTATGCGCGAACGCCGTGCGCTTCTCGAGCGTCTCGCGGCGCTTGAGGCCGCACGTGCGTCCGAGGAGCGTGAAGGCGCCGACGTCAACGGCAACGTGTGGCGCTACGTTGTGCTCGATAACGCCGAAGTACGCATCGTCTCATGTGTGCAGGCGGCGGTCGATTTGATGATTCCCGCCGAGCTTGAGGGCAAGCCTGTCGTGGCGCTCGCCGATGACGCCTGCGCATACCTGGCCGATGTCGAGCACATCACGTGCCCCGACTCGCTCTTCTCCATCGGATTCTGCGCGTTCCGCGGATGCAAGAACCTGCGCTCCATGGTGTTTCCCGCGACGCTTGCGTCGTTCGACTCCGATTGGCTGCGCTCCTGCAACAAGCTCGAGCACCTCGTGCTTCCCGGCATGCTGCCGAAGCTCGACGCCCGCGTGTTCGATACGCCCCATCTCCGGTCGCTCGTCATCGGGGCAGGTACGATGGAGATCGTCCCCGGCACCTTTGCGAAAAGCGTCCTCGAGCGCATCGAGGTCGACGAGGCTAATCCCTTCCTCGCCTGTGACGGCCGTGCGCTCTACAGCAAGGACGGATCCGTTATGGTGGCACTCGCGCTGCCGTGCGCGTCGTATCGTGTTGCAGGAGGATGCAAGGCGATTGCCAAGAAGGCGTTCAGCAACTTCGCAGCAGTGGAGTGCATCGAGGTTCCCGCGGGGCTTGAGGTGCTCGACGAGTTCGCCTTCGCCAACACGGGCATCCAGTGCTTCAAGGCTCCGGAAAGCCTGCGCGTCATCGGCGAGAAGGCGTTCTTCCATTGCGCGAAGCTGCGTGATGTGGCGCTCAACGAAGGTTTGGAGCGCATCGACCGCAACGCGTTTTCGGGTACGTCGCTTATCGAGCTGCGTCTGCCTGCTTCCATCGAAGCGATCGCCAATCCGATTGCGGCGAACACTGCGCTCACGTACGCTGGGCCAGATGCGACGTTTTCCATTGCGCCTGGCGCGAAGCACCTGCTTCTCGACGAAGGGGGCGCCCTGTACGGGCGAGCGGGCGACGACCTGCGCCTCCTCCGCATGATGGACCCCGCTGTGCGGACATATCGCGTTCAGCCGGGAGCAACGATCATCGGCGAAGGTGCATTTGAGAAGCACACGTCCCTCGTCGAGGTTGTGCTGCCGGACGGGCTGCGCGAGATCGCCGCGAAGGCGTTCAAGGGCTGTACGGCGCTCGAGTGCGTCAATGTCCCGGAAAGCGTGACAAGTGTGGGCGCCGAAGCGTTTCTCGACACGGCGTTGCGGACCATTTCCATCCCCGAGCGCCTTGACGACATCGGCCCAAACGCGCTTGTGACGTACGGCGCCCATCACGGAGAGCGGCCGACATTGCACGTCGTCGAGGTGGATGCGCGCAACGAACGGTTCTTCCGCGTGCCAGGGCTGCTGCTTGAAAGGAAGGCGGACGGCGCGGCGCGCGTGGTGCTCTGCACGGGCGATGTCGACGCGGTGCACATTCCGCCCGAAGTGAACGAGATCGCCCCCTACGCACTCAACGGCGTGCGGGGCGTGCGCGAGCTCTACCTGTCCGATCGCATCCAGGATGTGGGCATGCGCGGCCTTGCCGTCGAAGGCCTGCTCGACCTGATCCACATCGACCTTGATAAGCCCGTCGGGTCGCACACCTTCTTCGAGCTGCGTTTTCCGCAGACCGATCGCGGCGCCCAGCAGATGATGCTAGCCCTGAGCGTTCCCGCGTATGTCGACGTTGCCGCATTGTTCGAGCATTACGACAGCGCGATCGTGAACGCGAGCAGCTTCGATCCCGCGAATGGGGGCCGTCTTGATATCTACGAGCAAAGTACGCGCATCGTCGAACGCATGCTCGACCCGGTGTACATGACGCCGGTCCATCGCGCGATGTGCGACCGCATGCTGCGCGACGAGATCGAAGACGTGTGCGTGGCGCTCGCGAAGCACGACGACCGGCGCACGGTTGATGCGCTCGTTGAACTGGGATATCTCAATGCCGACAACCTGTATCGCGTCATCGATCGGGTCGGGGCGGTGCAGGATGCGGCGATGACGAACTACCTGCTTGAGATCAAGCGCGAGCGCTTCGGGCAGCGCGCGATCGATTTCGATCTGTAGGAGGCATCATGGCGGGAGTACAACGAGCGGAGGACGAGAAGCTCAAGCGACGCCTTGAGGAGGATCGCCTCGGGGCGGACATCATCGACGAGTGCCGCGTCCAGCTCATGCTTAAGTTTCGTTTCCTCGATTTGGCGCTGTGGCGTATGGGTCTCGAGCCTTTGCGCGTGCACGCCGCCTATCCGCTGGCAACGGACGGCCGCCGCGTGGCGTACGATCCGCCGCGCGTAATCGCGCGGTTTCGCGAATCGTTCGAGGAGTCGGTACGCGATTATCTGCACCTCGTGATGCACTGCATCTTCCGCCACCCCTTCGACGAGAACCACGACAACCGCGAGGCGTGGAGTCTCACCTGCGACATCATCGTTGAGAACGCCGTCATGGACATGTGCGGCGGCCGTTTCGAGAGCGAAGACGACGTGCGCCGTCGCGAGGTGATCAGCGAGATCAGGATGCTGGTGGGCAAGCTGCTCCCGAACAAGGTGTACACGCTCGTCAAAGGCATCGTGCAGACGCCCGATGGTCAGCATTACCGCGGTCTCGGGCGCAGCGCGCTCAACGAGTGGCACGATCTGTTCGAGCGCGACGACCACGGCGCGTGGCCGGCGTTCAACAAGGGAAAGCCTCAGAGCGACGATGCCGATGCCGACCGAAGCGATACGCGCGACGACGAGCCCACCGCCTCAGACGATAGCGTCCGCATGGAGACGCAGGGCGAGGGCGAGCCGCCCGAGGACGAAGCTGGGCACGACGTCGAGACGATCGAAGAAGATCTCGAGTCGGCCGTCGAAGAAGACGGCGGCGCCGACGACGAATCCGACGCTGCCGAGGACGCGCAGGCAAGTGAGGAGGCGACCGACGGCGAGGAGCCTGCCGCGGAGAAGGACTGGGAGGATATCGCCAAACAGATCGAGATGAACCTCGAGACGTTCTCCAAGGAATGGGGCGAGGAAGCAGGCAGCCTCATGGCGAACCTTGCCATCGCCAACCGCAAGACGTACGGTTACACCGAGTTCCTGCGCAAGTTCATGATCGTCACCGAAGAGATGCAGATGAACATGGACGAGTTCGACTACGTCTACTACACCTACGGCATGGAGCTCTACGGCAACATGCCGCTCGTCGAGCCGCTCGAGTACAAGGAGACCGACCGTGTGCGCGATTTCGCCATCGTGATCGACACCTCGGAGTCCGTGAGCGGCGAGCTCGTGCGAAAGTTCATCACGCACACGTTCGACATTCTCAAAAGCTCCCAGGACTACGCCACCGAGGTGAACATTCATCTCATCCAGTGCGATGCGAAGGTGCAGTCCGATTTGAAGATTACGAACCTGCGGGACATCGATCAGGTCATGGAGAACTTCGTGATTCGCGGTTTCGGCGGAACGGACTTCCGACCCGCATTCGACTACGTCGAGGTGCTGCGCAAGCGCGGTGAGCTGCGCGATATGAAGGGGCTCATCTACTTCACCGACGGTCTCGGGCAGTTTCCTGAGAAGACGCCTGAGTTCGACGCGGCGTTCGTGTTCATGGACGAAGAGGGCCGCGACATACCGCCGGTGCCGCCGTGGGCCATGAAGATCGTGATCGACGGGGCGGGCATCACCCAGCTCGCGAGCGGGATAGCTTAGAGGGAATAATCCACCGAAAGGGGAGTGACGATATGAACATCCAGTCAGCGAAGCAGCAGATCAAGGACACCGTCGAGGCGTACCTGCGGAAGGATGACGCGGGCATGTACGTCATCGCGCCGGTGCATCAGCGTCCTGTGTTCCTTCTCGGCGCGCCGGGCATCGGCAAGACGGCCATCATGGAGCAGATCGCTGCCGAGCTCGGCATCGGCATCGTGTCGTATTCGATGACGCATCACACGCGCCAGAGCGCGCTCGGCTTGCCGCGCATCGAGCATCACGAGTTCGAGGGTTTCGAGTACGAGGCGTCCGAATACACGATGTCGGAGATCGTGGCCGCCGTCTACGACTACATGAAGCGCACGGGATTGCGCCAAGGCATTCTGTTCCTCGACGAGATCAACTGCGTGTCGGAGACGCTGTATCCGAGCATGCTCCAATTCCTGCAGTTCAAGACGTTCGGCAAGCACAAGGTGCCCGACGGCTGGGTGGTGGCCTGCGCGGGCAATCCGCCCGAGTACAACCGCAGCGTGCACGAGTTCGACATCGTGACGCTCGACCGCATGCGCGAGATCGACGTCGAGCCTGATTATGCGGCGTGGAAGACCTACGCCCAGGAGAAAGGGCTGCACCCTGCGGTGACGACGTTCCTCGAGGCGAAGAAGGACTGCTTCTACAAGGTGGAGAGCAAGCCAGGCGGCGGCAAGGCGTTTGTGACCGCGCGCGGCTGGGAAGACTTGGCGCAGATCATCGCGCTCTACGAGAGCATGGGCAAGCCCGTCGACCGCGAGCTGTTCAGCCAGTTCCTGCGCGACGACGAGATCTGCGACGCGTTCGCCGTGTATTACGCCCTCTTCGAGAAGTACCGTTCCGACTATCAGGTTGATGCCATCCTTGACGGTGCGGCGAGCGACGCTATCGTGGCCCGCGCGAAGGAGGCCGAGTTCGATGAGCGTCTCGCACTCATCAGCCTCATGCTCGACATACTCGCGCGCAGCTGCGACGAGGTGCTTGAGCAGGAGGGCGTGGTGCTCGAGGTGCGCGACGTGCTGCGCGACGCCAAGGGCGAGCTCGTGCGCGGCGGTGCGCTCGTCGACGACGCGCTCGGCGCGCGGGTGATGCGGCGCGAGCGGGATCTCGATCGCAAGACGGCGGCGGGAACGGCGTCGGCGGCGTACGTGCGCCGCGAACGTCTGGTGATTCGCCTGCTGAGGGACTTCGCGGCGCGCTGTGTGATCGGCAAGAAGCCTGCAGGCGAGGAGGCGTTCGCCGCCATCGAGGCTGCGTACAAGGAGGAGGTGGGCAAGATTCAGCCCGCCGCCGACCGCGCGAGCTTGAAGATCGACCACGCCTTCGACTTCATCGATGCCTGCTTCGGATCGCGCGAGCTGCTCGTGTTCATGGCCGAGCTTGCAACGCGCAAGGCGACGACGCAGTTCGTGGCGCACTACGGCAACGACAAGTACTACGCGCACAACGAGGAACTGCAGGTCGACTCGGCGCGTATGGGCTTGACCGAGCGCGCGAGCATGCTTGAGGATCTGAGCGAGAACATTAAGCAGGCGGATGCCTCTTCATCTGATGCGCATGCGGCGGTGGGTCTGTCGATAGGGGCGGTCTCCGCGGACGCGTCGGCGCAGGAGGCGAAGCAGGCCGAGGATCGCTCGCCAGCGGCCGTGCATGCGAAGGCGTCCGACGCCCCGAGTAAGAACGCCGCGCGCTACGACGAGGCGACGCTGGCAGCGTACTACGGCGGCAAGCAGTTCGAGTACGGCTTCACGAGTCTGTGTAAGATGCTGCTGCCGGTGTCCGACCTCAAGGGCAAGAAGGTGCTTGACATCTGCTGCCGTCGCGGTAGGGGCGTGTACAAGCTGAGCGCCATGGTCGGCAACAAGGGCGCAGCGATCGGTATCGACTGGAGCCGCTCCTACATCGAGGAAGCGAAAGACGGCGCGAACCGCGCGTGGCACGACAGCGGCCTCTCCGGCAACAATATGGAGTTCCGCGTGGCATATCCCGAGGACCTCATTTCCGCAGGATTCGGCACCGCGACGATGGATGTGGTGTACGTCAACAACGTGATGACGTTGCTCTACGATCAGGAGCAGGCTCTGCGCGAGTTCGGGCGCGTGCTCAAGCGCGGCGGCTTGCTCATCATGGAGACGATCTTCGCTGATCGCCCGCGCAATGAAGACGTCGTTGCGCAGGCGCGCGCGCTCGGCAATAGCGTACAGGCGGCGCGCACGCGGGAGGAGAACTACGCGTGGCTCGAGGCTGCCGGCTTCCCCGATCCGTCGATCGAGGAGTCGTACGAGGTCGAGGCGGCGCGCGGTTACAAGGCCGACAGCACGTACGAGACGGTGCCGGGCGACGAGGACGTGCGCTACCAGGCGGTGTCGATCTACGCGATCAAGCGCTAGGAGCGCATTGCAGACGCGTGCGTTTGCGGTGACGCACGCGCCGTGAATTCCAGGCGATGTGCCGTGCCGCAAAGGCTTGTTCGCGGTATGATCAGCGGGCGGGTGTAGTGTGCGCCCGCCCGCTTGATGTGAGGGGGAGCAATGGCCGAAGTGCCAGTTGATCGAAAGTTTCGCGGATCGGTGCGTCTGGCGACGCTGCACCTGTGGCGCGTTGCCAAGTCGACTGACCTTGAGCTGTGTTTCAAAGAGGCGCGTGCGCTGCGCATGATCAACGCCGAACACGAGGCGTTCATTCGCCGCTGCTTCGCGCTCGACGCTCAGCTGGAGGCGGGTGAGGAGCCCGATGAACCCATCACCGAGGAGCTCGTGCACGAGCTCCAGATGTGCGTTCTGCGCCTCAATTCCGCAGATCCCGCTTAGTCGGTCTCGCTGCTCTGCTGGACAGTGGAGCGAGCTTTTCGCCGCCAGATTATATAGGCGATTACGCCTGCTGCGAGAATGGGGAATCCAGAGAGGAACATCGCCTCGAAGCCGAAGCTTGTCGAGACCGCGCCGCCGATGATGGGGCCGACAGCGTAGCCGACGTCGGTGCCGAGCAGATAAGTCGACATGGCTACGCCCGACCGCTCGGGCGTCTCGAGTTCGCCGCATTTCGCTTGGATGGAGGGTGTGACGGTGCCGCTGCCGAGCGCTTTGCACGCCGCTGCGATCAAGAACAGCCACAGCTGCTGCGAGAACGCGATCAACACGACTGCCAGCGCCTCGAACACCACCGACGGGAAAAACACTGCCGACAGGCCGTGTTTGTCGGCCAGCTTGCCGGCGATGGGGCGGGTGAAGAACAACGTGAGCGAATTCGCCACGAAGAAGAGCGAAATTCCCGCCACACCGCGCGCGTCGCCCACCATGACGATGTAGGTGGAAATGATGCCCCAGATGGTCAGGTAGCAGCATGCGGCGAACGCGAGCGGCAGGCACTTGATGCTGACGAACGCGTTGACGGTGTTGTAGAGGTGGCCCTTGCCGCTGGAGCGGGCGGTGCGGGAGGCGTTTCCCGCTGCAACGGATGCGCGTGCCGGCATCAGCTTGTCGGGAGGCAGCATCAATCCCAGCGCAAGCGTGCAGGCGGCGATGCCCGCGCCGATGAGGAACATCGGCAGGAATCCGAACGCGCCGCTCACGGCGACGCCGAGCGCAGGTCCCAGCGCGTTGGCGAACACGTACGACGTGCCGAACCAGCCCATGCCCTCGCCCCGCCGCTCCTCTGGCAGGCTGTCGATCGCCATCGCTGAGATCGCTGTGCCGAACAGCGCGTAGAAGAAACCGTGGATAACGCGCAGCGCGATGAGCGCCGCGTAGTCGGTGGCGAACGCGTAGCCGATCTGCGCCAAGCATCCTACGATGACGGCGGTGAGCACGATGCGCTTACGGCCCATGCGGTCGGACAGCGCGCCGCTGGCGGGACGCGCGAAGAGGGCGGCGAACGTGAACGCGCCCGCCACCACGCCCGCCATCACGAGCGTGTAGCCGAGCCCGGTGGCGTACTGTGCGATGACGGGTGTGATCATGTTGTAGGTGAACAAGTCGAGCGTCTGGATGAGCGCGAGCAAGACGAATCCCCGCGTCCAGAGGCGCGGTTTCGGCTTGCCAGTGGATGCATCATGGCTCGAGACTCTCATGCTCTTCCGATCGCAGAGGGAATGCCGATCAGCGGCTTTTCCCATTGTAGTCCGGTGGTGAAGCGGCTGCATGTCGCGAGACGTTGCGCAGTTGTTGAGCGAGATCGCCTTTGGCGGGGCCCGTCGCTCGGGGGGATTGACAGGCCCCATGATAGGTGGCCGCGTGCGACCCGGATTGGCGGCTCAGTCGCCGAACACGTGCCGGGCTCCGATGTAGTCCTTTGGCTTGCTGTTGCCGAACTCGGCGGCGGCTTGGGCGCGGCGGGCGCCTGCGGAGTTGGACTTGGCGGCGAACGTCTCGCAGAAGCCCTTAAGTCCGATGAGCAGCTCCTCGAGCGACCCTTGGTAGATGTCCTCCATGAACGTCTTGAACGCGGCGTACACCTGGTTCTTGTCGGAGATGCGCAGCTTGCGTGCGGTAACGGCAAGGTAGCCGTGCAGAGCGGCGTTGAGGCGCTGCGAGCCAGGGTCGTCGGCGTAGAGGCGCTCGATCGGCGCCCAGTATTTGTTGTAGAGGCGCGTTTGCTCGTCGTAGCCGGCATTGACCAGCAGCAGGTTGCGGATGAGGTCGGCCGTGGTGAGCGGCATGCCCTTGGAGTTGAGGCTCTCGAAGATGAGCTGCGGGCGGTCGTCGCCGTCGAGTGACGCCGCGATGATCAGCAGGCGTTGGATGCCGTTCCAGATCGCCTGTGCATCGTCGGCGGTGAAACCGTCACCCATCTTGTCGCGGAACAGGCGGTAGTTGTTCGCGACGTTTTGGGAGAGTTCCTCCTCGTCTTGGGGCAGCTCGGTCCCCTCCACCACGGCGCGCATCGTGGCGCGATCAACGCGCGAGAGCGCGAGCTTCAACGTGCCGTCGGCAGCATCGACGTGCAGGTAGCGGCTCGTCAGCGTGTCGGCGTCGATGCCCTCAAGTGCGGTTCCCGTCTCGTGCATCCAGTCGCGCAGGGCGGTGATCAGAAGCGTCAGCGTGGCCGCTCGTTGTTGGCCGTCTATGATGTCGAGGCGGCGTTCGACCTCGTCGGTGCCAGGCTCGGTCGCGTAGAGCACCGTTCCGATGAAATGCGCGCTGCCCGTGTGACCGGCGCGTTCGATGTCGGCCCAGAGCGTGTCGCACTGCGTGCGATCCCAAGCGTAGACGCGCTGGTACACGGGGATGATCAGCTGGGTTGCGGGCGCGCCCAGGAAGTCGAGAAACATCTCTTGTTTCGTCAGCATATCAATCACCTCACAGCGACGCGTCGGTGGCGTCCATCTTGGCGCGGGTGGCATCTGCGAACGCCTGGTTTGTGCTCTGCTTCTTCTCGTAGTGCGACACGAGCGTGGGCGCGCCGTTCTCGGCCCACTTGAACGCAGACTTGTACTTCTTCACAGCGTGGTAGCGGTAGTTCTCGGCCCAGATCATGCAGAAGTTGCGCAGCTCGTGCAAAAGGCTTTCGGTCGTGCCAGCGAACTCGTCCTCGACGTACTGCTTGAACACGCTGTACACCTCGTCGCGGCCGCGGGCGCGCACCTTGCGGAACCGCACCGAGAGCCATCCCTGGATGGCGTTGTCCAGGCGCAGCGAGCCGGGGTCGGGCTGGAACATGCCCTCGATGGGGTCCCAGTACTCGTCGTAGAGGCGCGTCTGCTCCTCGTGGGTCTCGGCGAGCAGCAGGTAGTTGCGCACGAGGTCGGCCGTGGTGAGCGGCTTGCCCTTTGAGTTGAGGCTCTCGAAGATGAGCTGGGCGTTGTCGGCGGCTCCCACCTCCGCACTGATGACGAACAGCTTTTCGATGCCGTGCCAAAGCGCGCGGGGGTCGAAGTCGTTCTTGTCCATGAGCGATTGGAAGAATGCCAGGTTGCGCTGGACGTTCTCTGAGGCGTTGTCGGGCAGCGGCGTGCCGTTGAACACCGCTTCGAGTGTGGGGCCGTCGTTGCGCGACAACACGAGCTTGCAGGGGGCGGCGGGCCCGTCGCCGACGCGCAGGTAGTGCGTCTCGATTGTGGCGGCGTCGATGCCGTCGAGCACCTGGTTGCGGGTCGCCAGATAGCGACGCAGCGCTTCGAGCAGAAGCGTCAGTGTGGTCAGACGCTGCTGTCCGTCGATGACCGCCAGGCGCTGGCGTCCGTTGGGGTCGGGATCCTCGTGCGAGTACAGCAGCGTGCCGATGAAGTGCGACGCGTCGGCGCGGGCCGCACGGTGCAGGTCGAGCCACAGTTCGTGGCACTGACGCTTCTGCCATGAATAGAGTCGCTGGTAGACGGGGATGACGAACCGCGTGTCGGCTGTTCCCAACAAATCGAGGAGGGGCGTTTTGCTCGTCTGCATGCGATCACCTCCGAAATCGGATGCTGCTTTGCTTTTGAGGTCAGTATAGGAGCTGCAGCGAGCCGCTGCTGAACGTTATCGTACGATGTGTTCGATAAGCATCGTTACGATTCGCTACACTGTGTTCGATACGGGTGACGGAGGGGCGGAGCCGCTATGGCCCCCCGTCGCCATGTCGCCTGCTGAAGAGGGGTCGAGGACGTATGGGAGATGCACGGTACGAGAAGACGGACGTAGCGATCAAGGAGGCCCTCTTGCGCCTTCTGACAGGCAGAAAGCTCGAAGACGTTTCGATGTCGGATTTGGCGAGCGAGGCGGGGGTGAGCCGATCGACGCTCTATGCGCACTACGGAAACGTGCAGGACGTCTATGTGGCGCTCGTCGTCGAGTTTCTTGGAGATCTGCGTTCGCTCGAATCTCACCTGCGCTGCAGCGATTGCGTGCAGTCCAGCGGTCGTCCGTTCTGCGTGGCGCTGCGCGAGGCGGGACCGTATGCGCCCGTCGTGCGCGATGAGCGGTTCATGCCGCTGCTGTTCGCGCTCGTCGAACAGGGCGCGTTTCCCGGCGGCGTGTCGAACATGTTCTCGGATCTGGGTATGAGTCGCATGCAGGCCGACGCGCTCTACCGTTTCCAGATGAGCGGCTGCTACGCCGTCGCGCTTGCCGACGTGTCGACGGGCGAGTGGGACATCGTCCAGCGCACCCTTGACGCTTTCATCCGCGGCGGCATCAGCGCTGTGAGGGTTCCGCTTGCCTGACGGCAAGCGGAACGAGCCGACGCTGCGAAGCCCTCTCGCACCGGATCTCGCGGCGATCCCGCAGGCTCACGGCCCGCGCGGCTGAGGTTATTTGTTGTCGTAATACCCGCGCTCGAAGGCAGCGTCGCCTGTGCCGCAGCCTCCCTGGTAGCAGGTGGGAATGAAGTCGAGCACCTTCTTGGAGATCTCGGGCTGGGTGCGCAGCTTCACGAGCATGTTGTACACGGCGGCGCCGTCGATCTCGACGATGCGCGGATTCTTCGACTTCATAGCGAAGTAGACGTCGGCCGCCGAATACCCCTCCACGCGGATCGGGTCTTCAATCGCGTCGAAGAACCGCGGCTTGGGCAGATCGACGTAGGCGCAGAACTCGCGGTAGATGTCGTCGTGCTCGGGCGCGAAGAGCGTCTTCGTGTAGTCGGGCCGATGCGAAAGGGACGAGGTCTCCTCGGTGAGTTCGGCGTCCAGCTCCTCGAAGTACTTGCGTGCGGTATAGCCGCGTTCGGCGGTGCCGGCGGCGATCATCTGCTGCTCGCGTTCGTAGGATCCCATGGTTTCTCCTTTCACGTGGTTCGACGCGGTGCGTTCCTGGTACGTTTGCTTGACGGCGGGGAAGAACGTCTCGAGGGCGACGAACGCCATCGAATTGCGGATGGGCTGCCACATCTGCGAGAGCCAGTTGAGCTGGGGCTCACCGGGTTTCGGCACGCTGCGCGGTGGCTTGCGCGCGGCGCTGCGCCGCCTTCGCACCGTTCGTATGCCCGTTCGCTGCGCGGGCGCTGCTGTGCTTTCGCTGTGCTTGCGCGGCGGTTCGCCCGCAACGTCCGCGGGCGCGGTCTTTTTCTCCGTGCGGTCGAGCGCGCGCATGACGGTCATCGCGCTCACCTGCGACCCGCCTTTGCGCGCGAGCAGCTCGGCGGCTTTCTGGTATGAGACCTCCGAGGCAACCTCGGCGAGGAACGACAGGGCGCCGGGCGATATCTGGCGGTTCCAGGGAAGCTTGAGCGCATCGGCGAGAGGGATGGCGGTGCGCCCGTCAGCGCGGTTGCGCACGCGGTGATACCGGAACGACACATCGCCCACTTCGGTAACGAGCGTGCGGCGCCGTATGTCGTGAACGCGCTGTCCGTCGGGCAGATCGGCGCACAGATCCTGGTCGTGCTGCTCGAGCGCGGCTGCCATCGCCTTTGCTATGACGACATGCCCCACCTCAATGGCCTTGCTCTCGAACTGCTCGAACGTCATGGTGCGGTTCGTTGCGAGGATGTTGGTGAACACCTGCGCGAGGTGGCGAACCGCTAGGGAGGAGCTGGCTCTCATGTCCGCCATGGGTCCCTCCTTCGCTGTTTCTTTCTTGGCATTATCTTCGGTCCGTCGAAACGAAAATGCAAGAACTCAAAAGGTTATGAGCCGATGGGTTCTACCGTGCGACACGGCGTTTGTTCCCGTGCCGTGCCGCGGCGTGTGTTTCTGCGTTGAGCCATCGAACGAACTGCTGTTTGCGGTAAAATAACAAGTTGCTGCGTATCGGTCACCCTGACGGTTTCGGGTGCGTCGCGCGGCTGCAACTATACAGGACTAGGAATAGCTGGAGTAAGACGGTGGAAGTTAAAGACAAGGTACGTGAGGACGACGGCGAACGCCAGGAGCTCGTTCTCACCATCACCGCATCGGCCGATGAGGTTGACGAGTGCACGCGCAAGTTCTTCAAGGATGTCGCCCAGAGGGACATCCCCGGTTTTCGCAAGGGGAAGGCTCCGCGTGCCGTGCTGGAGCAGAGCGTCGGCGGTCACGCCAACGCCATGGGCGGCGTTGCCGAGCTGCTCGTCAATGAGCATGCGCTCAAGGCGATCGACGACGCCGACGTGGTGTTCATCGACGAGCCGCAGTTCAACATCGAGGACCAGGTCGAAGAGGGCAAGCCGTTCACGTTTACGGTTTCGGGCAGCGTTGCGCCGGTCATGAGGCTGACGAGCTACGAGCCCGTCTCCATCGAGATGCCTCCGGAGGAAGCGACCGACGAAGAGGTCGAGGAGCAGCTGCACGCGCTTCAGGATTATTACCACTCCTTCGAGGACATCGCCGATGCCGATCACGAGGCCGCAATGGGCGATTACGCCATGGTCACGATGACGGTCACGAACCACGACAGGGTGATCCTACGCGCCGCCAAGCGCATGATCGGCCTTGGCGAGGGCACGATGCCCGCATCGTTCGACGAGCAGCTGATCGGCGCGAAGGCGGGCGAGATCCGCGAATTCGACTTTGAGGCGAAAGACGAGAGCGGCCCCTCCGATTTCGGCGACGGCGACCTGCATGCCGTCGTTGAGGTGGAAAGCTTCCGCAAGCGCATCCTCCCCGCGATCGACGACGAGCTTGCCGTCAAGGTGGGCTGCACCGATGTCGAGGACATGCGCAAGCAGCTGCGCATGGCGGTCAACATTCAGAAGAGCAAGGATCTCCCCAAGCTCATGGTCGATCGCGCCGTCGAGAAGCTCGTAGAGCGCCTCGATGGCGAGGTTCCTTCGTACTACGTCGACTTCATCCGCCAGGACGTGGGCCGCGAGCTCATGAAGTCCCTCGAGGAGCAGGGCACGAACCTGCAGCAGTGGCTGCTCGACGGCCGCGGCGACGCCGACAAGCTGCGCGAACAGGTCTCCACCGAGGCGCAGCGCCGCGCGGCGATCGACTGCGCTCTCGAGGCGCTCTTCGTCGAGAAGGGTCTTGAGGTGACCGAAGAGGACGTCGCCAAGATGTTCGAGGGCGACGACGAGATGGAGACCCGCGAGAAGTGGGAGAACGCCCATCGCATGGCCAACATCCGTAAGATGTGCCGCCAGTCGAAGGCGACGCAGTGGCTGGTCGACAACGCCGAGGTGACGGTCGTTGACGGCGAGGGCAACGTGATCGAGACCGCCTCCGACAAGGACGCCGAATAAGGTAGCAGTTCCGCCCGCGTCACGCGGGCGGCTTGTTGGTTCTAACAGATAGGAGCAAGACAAATGCAGCTTGGTTCCACGGTTACGCTCGTGTACACGGGCAAGCTCGACGACGGTACGGTTTTCGGCTACGCCACGCCCGAGAACCCCATGAAGTTCCAGACGGGCATGGATATGGCGATCGACGGCTTCGAGCAGGCTATTCTCGAGATGAACGAGGTGGGCGAGAAGAAGACGTTCACCGTTGACCAGTACGCCGCGTACGGCGAGTATCTCGACGATTTCGTTGCGCGCATCCCGATGGAGCAGGTTCCCGTGCGCCATGAGATCGCCGTCGGCAAGCGCATCTGGATGTCGAACAGCAAGGAGGGTGACGCGACCCCTGCGACGATCATCGAGATCGACAAGGAGACGGGCGAGGTCGTATTCGACCTGAACCACCCGCTCGCGGGCAAGGACCTCACATTCGAGGTCGAGATTCTCGAGATCGAGGATGCGCCCGAGAACTTCGTGTCGGCGCGTGAGAAGGCCGAGCACCTCAAGGAGCAAGGCAAGCTTCTCGGCGGCGACCAGGGCGAGTCCTACCGCTAGGATTTTGGCGATCGCTGTCGCTGCTGCAAGGTGTGCGCATTAAAAAAGGGAGCCGATCGGCTCCCTTTTTTAATGCTCGGACGGTTTTTCGCTTACAGGCTCATGAAGCTGTCCGGGAACTGCTTGTTGGCGTTGAGCACGTCGACGCTCGTGTCGCCGTAGCGCAGCCACTCCTCGTCGGTGGGGCGGCGTTTGATCATCGCGTTCTCCATGACCTCCTTGAGCGCCTTGGTCTTGAGAGCGTACTCCTCCATGCCGGCGAGGCGTCCCTCGAGCTCGATCTGGCGGCGCTTCTCGGCCTTCTCCTGGATGCTGTTGCCCGGGATGACGGCGTAGAAGTCCTCGGCCTCGAGCGTGAAGCCACGGTGCTCAGCGTATGCGGCGAGCGCGGAGTCCTCCTTGAGGCTCTGGATGGTGCGCTCCTTCACGTCGGCGTAGAGCTGCTCCTCGGTGATGCCGCGCTGCTTGCAGAACTGCTCGACAGTCATGCCCTGGCGCGTGATCATCTCCTCGAGACGGTAGTTGGCGGCGTAGACCGACTCTTCCACGAGGTCGGCGGGCAGCTCTTCCACGAGACGCTTCGACAGCTCCTTGCAGATGACGTCCTGATCGGCGAGCTCCTGGATCTCTCGGTTGTCCTTGTACATGTTGTAGCGGATGAAGATGAGCAGCTCTTCAACGCTCTTGAAATCGTCGGTATGGGCGTCGACCCACTGATCGGTGAGCTTCGGCTTTTCGCCGTTCTTGCAGCAGGTGATCTCGAGCCAGCGCAGCGCCTGCTGGCGAATGACGTCCTCGGGGATCCTTACCTCTTCCGCGATGACGTAAACTGGATCGTAGGAGGTAAGCGTAAAGTGCTGGGTTGCCATAGAATAGCCTTCCGTTGGTCGTTAATTCACGAAGCAACATTTTACAACTATATGCTGGCTGATTGCGTGATCGTCGAAAGATCGACAGGGTTTTGCGCATGTTTTCGAGGTTGCCGCATGAGGCGGTTTTGCAGGGGCGATACGGTATAATCAGTGAGATTTGGGCGGCGCGCAACATGTTCTGCGCGGATGCGGAGACTTCACGCGCGGAACGCGACAGGGGGCGTGTTGCGTGGTTCCCGCCGTTGTTGGTTCACCCCGATGAAACTGCCGAGGGGGCTGTTTTGGCGAAGAACAACAAAGTGTATTTCCCGATCGACGCCGTTGCGAAGCATGAGGACTTCGACATGTGGTACGACGACGGCGACCTGTTCCTCCATTTCGAGGGCGATTGGTCGGAGGAGAAGAACAAGATTGCCGTGATCGGCCGCATGGGCGGTGAGATCGGCTGCATCAAACCCGACTTCAAGTCGCTCTCGTACTACCTGCGTGAGGGGCGCTGGGAGTACAGCCTGGTCACGCACACCATCTTCAAACACTACTACGTCGAGGGCATGGTCTGGGACATCCACGGCTCGATGCGCAACCCACCGTTCACCATCTACACGCAGAACCGCGCAGGCGACAAGGTGAAGGACGTGCACATCAAGGTCGTCGACTTCCGCAACAAGGGCCTGTGCTACGAGGTGCGCGTGAAGGACCTGAGCAAGCTGCGCATCGCGGCCATTGCTGCCGTTGCGATCTGCATCAAAGAGGAGAACAAGGGCGAGAGCCGCGGCGAGGACCTCACCAAGGATGCGCCGCGCATGGAGCGCATCAAGCGCCGCATTTTCTCGAGCAGCTCGAAGACGTACGACGAGATGGTGGCCGAGGATCCCGAGATCGCCAAGATCGCCGCGATGGAGCCGCGTCCGAGCCGCTAGCTTCCGACTTTGCGCAGGTGAGGGTGTTCGGTATCTCGGGCTGCGTTAGGCTTGCTGCTGCGCGTATAAGCGGCATGCGGTGCGCTCACGCGTTATCCCGTGGGTGCATACTTGCTGCTGATCTTCGTGCGGAGCAACGTGTTCGACGACTTCGCGTGCGCGGGAGCTTCGCGTGAACGGGAACGGCGTACGACGCGCCTTCCTCCCGCCGCTTTGTGAAAGCAAATGAAAAGACCCCCGGCAATGTCGGGGGTCTTTTCTGTCAACTCACGCAGGCGAGCCGACCGATTGCGTCGCTATGCTGCGACTGCGACCGTGCTGCTAGTTCTTCGCCTTGTCCTTGGCGACCTGAGCGCCAGCGAAGATGAAGAAGTACAGGAACGGAAGCAGGATGCCGATAGCCATGAGCGGCAGAGCGTAGGGCTCCTTCGTCCACGTGCCGATGGCGAGCGGGCACACGATGCAGAGGATGGCCAGCAGGATGGCGATGGCGAGGATGATGCCGAAGCGCACGGCGCCGTCGGTATCGGAGTTGTTGAGGCGAGCCTCTTCCTCAGCCAGCTGATCCATCGTCTTACCGACGGTCTCCTTGCCGAACCAGATGCAGCAGATGAAACCGAGCACGAACGGAACGATCAGCACGAGCACGACCATCGACCAGTTGGTGCCGCCAGCAGCGGTCTGGAACATGGCCATACCAGCGATGCCACCGAGAACGATGGAGGAGGCGGAGCCGCCGAAGCGGGCGAACGCCTGGCACCAAGAAACACCGGTGTTGCGGATCGCGGTCGGATAAGCCTCAGGCATCATCGGCTGAACAGCGGTGATGGCGAAGTTCAGGGCGAAGCCGAACAGCAGCATCAGAGCGATGCAGAGAACGAACTGGTTCGGGGCCACGAAGACGGAGCAGATGATGATAGCCACGATGCAGAACAGCCAGGAGAAGGCGAGCGTCTTCTTACGGCCGAACTTGTCGGACACGAAACCAACGGAGATGTTGGACAGGATGGCGCCGACGTTGTTCAGGGTCTGCAGGGTCACGGAGTCAGCAGAGGAGTAGCCGATGCCGACGAACCAAGAAGGCAGCCAAGCATTCATGCCGTACACGCAGAACTGGCCGACGAAGTAGCCGGTCCAGATAGCAGCCGTGCCGACGATGTACTTCGAGGAGAAGAGCACCGTGGGGCCGACCTTAGCGGGCTTCGGCGGAACAACCAGCAGAGTCGGGTCGTACTCGTGAGAGGTGTGGCGGGTAGCCTGCTCGATCTGAGTCAGGCGCTTGCAAGCCATCTCCAGGTTGCCGGAGTTGGCGTACCAGTGCGGGGTCTCGTGCATCGCGAAGATGAGGATGATGCCGTAGACGATCGGCAGAGCGCCGATCAGGTAGCAGAGGCGCCAGTTGGCGAACATGGTGGCGGTGCCACCGTCAGCGGTCACGTAGGTAACCTCGTTGCAGAGGCCAGGAATGATAGCCGTGGCGGTGTTGCAGATCGGGTTGGCGATGAGGCCAGCGAGAACCCAACCGACGACCATGAAGGCCATGCCGAAGGTAACGAAGATGCCGCGCTGCTTGGACGGCATGCTCTCGGAGAAGACCGTGGTCACAACCGGGATGCAGGAGCCGACGCCGAAGCCAGCGATCAGGCGGAACGCGGCGAAGAACACGAGGTCGTTCGCGAACGCCTGAGGCAGCGTGAACACGCCGTAGAAGATAACGGCGATGACGAGCATCTTCTTACGGCCGATCTTGTCGGACATGATGCCGCCGACAGCGCCGCCGAGAACCATGCCCAGCAGGCCCCACGTGGTGAGCGAGCCCATGAGAGCGCCCGGATTCGGATTGTCGGGCCAGAAAGTGTGTGCCACGAACAGATTCGTGGAGTTGACGATCATGAAGTCGTAGCCGTCGAAGATCATCGCGAAGGCGAGGAGCACGAACACGATCCACGTGTGCGAGCTAATGCCAATGGAGTCGATGACTTCAGAGACAGTGAACTCTTTTTTGTCCATTAATACCCCCTAAATGAGATGTTGCGCACCTTTCTTTCCCAAAGAAGAACGGTGCGAAGCAAAAGAGATGAATCATCCCCGGCGCAGTAGCAAGACCGGAAGCGCAGCGATTAGCTTCGAGAATTCACGGAGCGTTTCGGCATCTAGGGTTACTGAAACATTCCGCGACGCCGGCTTCCGTTCCCCAACGGAGGCCGATTTCGGTTCTCGGGCATCGCGACGGCCGGAAGAAACGACTGCGCGAATTGCCTCCTTTCGGTATTCTCTCGACGCTTCATAGTATCCCCTTGCAGGAAAAAGCCGACCGTTCGCGTCGGCTTCGTCTCGCAAAGGAACATTACAAATTGAAGAGTATGGTATGAGTCATCGATCGTCAATGTTTTTTGGGGTTTCTTTCATGCTTGCGTATCAGACTGAGAGGTTGATTTTCTCGTATTGATTTTAAGAAATCCCTGTTCAACACCTGATAGTATTCACACTTTATTCTGAAATTGGATAATGATCATTTTTACAGCGAAGGCGATGAAAGCAAGGTGCTTCAGTATGAGAGAAAGCGGTCTTTGCCTATCGACGGCATGATGGATACGGTGGGAAAACGCGTTCATTCGCGGTGTTTTCTTGCCGCTGAGCCGTAGGGATTGCCGTTGGTTCGGTGTCTCGTCGTTTGCAAACGCATTCTTTCTGTGCAACAATAACTATTCGCGTTGAGAGCGGTTTCGTTGCTCGCAATGCTTTCATACGGTCGGTTGGCGCAGCGGGAGCGCAGGTGCCTTACAAGCACAAGGTCGGGGGTTCAAATCCCTCACCGACCACCATCGAACGCAAAAGCCAGGCATCGCCTGGCTTTTTTCGTAGGAGG
>ERZ1034920.905-NODE-905-length-20821-cov-14.097949_pt1 | contig 20821 bp, 17 predicted proteins | sample MGYA00520688_ERZ1034920 | MGnify/ENA primary metagenome ERZ1034920 (study PRJEB33766, sample SAMN09781785) | gut metagenome | biome: gut microbiome | host: Homo sapiens | place: Madagascar | study: EMG produced TPA metagenomics assembly of the PRJNA485056 data...
GGGTTAGGGTGGGGGCTTATTTATAGATATTGATGTTTTAAATGCACCCCTTAATCAACTTTACATTGTGTCATACTTTATTGAATTGAAACGATATTTAAGATATTCTTTAATTGTTGTAGATTATTTGGGAATTATAAATGGAAAAAGGTTTTGTAGAAAATGGGTTCATTATAGACCTAAGTGATGCTAAAAACACTACGCAACTTGTGTTTGAGCTTAGTTCAATAATGGAACATCCAGATGTAAAAGGTAAAAATGTTTGTTTAAAATTAGGCAGTCTTGATTTAAAACAATCTCAACTTCTTAGTATAAAAGCTTTGATTGAATCAATGGATGCCAATATTGCTTTTATTGATACAAATTCAGAACAAACAGAAGCTTCTGCTGTAAGTTTAGGAATAATTATTTCTGAGATTTCTGACAATTCAGAAGCGGCAATTGTTTGCACTCCATCTGATGAGGTAAAAGAAGAAGCCGTTGTTATAAAAACAGAAGAACCTGTAGAAGAAAAGACTGAAGAAAATAAAACCGTAGAAGTTCATGCTGAAACTGAGGTCGCTACACAATCCGGTTCGATTGAAACTACTGACGGAATTGAAGATATCTATGACGAACAATCTATGGAAGAATTATCTGAAATTATTCCATCAGAACATTTGAATAATGATTTTGAATCTTTAGCCGCAAACGAAGGCTTGTTCAAAGCAGAAGATTCCAGCAAATACATTCTTCTGGATACCGGTGATGTATTGCCAGAAGGCGCAGAAGAAAACTCTGTTAATACAGAAAGTTTGCCAACATTGTACATAAACCAAACATTGCGTTCTGGACAAACAGTAAGCTATGAAGGAAATATTTTAATCATCGGTGATGCTCACCCGGGAAGTGAAATTGTTGCAAGCGGTGATATCACAGTGTGGGGTATTTTGGGCGGTATCGCTCATGCCGGTTCACACGGAAACATAACTTCAAAAGTTAGAGCTCTAAAATTGAATGCAATCCAATTAAGAATTGCAGGATTGTACGCAAGACGTAACGATACATTAAATGTACCTTACGTTCAAAAAACTAATGAGTTTACCCCTGAAGAAGCTCAAATTGAAGACGGAAAAATTGTTATTTATAAGAAATTAAGGAGAGATTAATGACTGGTCGAGTAATAGTAATTACATCCGGAAAAGGCGGAGTAGGAAAAACAACTACAAGTGCAAACATTGGTACTGCGCTTGCAAAAGCCGGATATAAAGTTGTCCTTATTGATACAGATTTAGGTTTAAGAAACCTTGATTTACTTTTAGGACTTGAAAATAGAATTGTATACACAATCGTTGACGTTATTGAAGAACGATGCAAACTAAAACAAGCATTGGTTAAAGATAAAAAGAATCCAAACCTTTCATTGCTTGCAGCAGCTCAAACAAGAGATAAAACCGCAGTTAACGCTGAACAGTTAAAAGAAATCTGCGACACATTGAAAGAAGAAAACGATTTTGTATTAGTAGACTGTCCGGCAGGTATCGAACAAGGTTTCCAAAACGCAGTTGCCGGAGCTAGCGAAGCAATCGTTGTTACAACTCCGGAAATGTCTGCTATTAGAGATGCTGATAGAATTATCGGTTTGTTGGAATCAAAAGAAGAAATCAAAAGTTATAAACTTCTTTTAAACAGAGTTCGTCCTAACTTGATTAAATCAAATGAAATGATGAGCGTTGATGATGTTGTTGAAATTCTTTCTTGCCAACTAGTTGGTATAATTCCTGAAGACACAGGCATTATCACTTCTACCAACAAAGGTGAGCCTATCGTTAATGACGAAAATGCTCTTGCCGGCAAAGCGTACAGAAACGTAGCACAAAGAATTTTAGGCGAAGAAGTTCCATTCTTGGACTTGGACGAACCAAAAGGATTTGTAGCAAAAATTAAAAATGTATTTTCTAAATTGAAAGCGAAGGTGTAGGATGGGACTTTTCTCTGATATTTATAATACAGTGGCTAAGTTCTTCCGCCCTCAAGAAGAACAGGGTGATGCTTCAAAATCTGTTGCAACTAACAGATTAAAATTAGTTTTAATGCAAGACAGAACTAATTTAACTCCAAAAATTTTGGAACAAATGCGCGGCGAATTGATAGATTTGTTATCTCGTTATGTTGAGTTGGATAAAGAACTTTTGGAATTAAATTTTGAACACGAAGGCGATCAAGTTGCATTAATGCTTTCAATTCCTGTTATTAGAGCAAAAGATGAAGAAGAAATCGAAGCTGCTCTAAAAGCGGAAGCAGAAAAGCTTGAAGAGAAAGCTGAAGAAATCAGCGCAAAATCTGAAGATGAAGAAAACGCAGAAGATAGTTCTGAAGAAGATTCTCCTCAAGATGAAAATAATGAACCTGAAACAAAATCACAAGCTGTATCAACTCCTGAAGGAATGAACCCTAGCGAAAAAGAAGAAAATTCTGAAGAAGGAATTGAAGCAAAATAGATAGTTATTAGGTGGAACCAAATAAACATTAACACCCACCCGCATTCGTAACTTTCGCAAAGTTCAAGAACGACTGCGACCTCCCTAGCAAGGGCGGTTAGCGTGATAATAGGTTTAAAAACAAAAGACTGGGTTAAGTAAACCCAGTCTTTTGTTACCTAAATTAGTTTCTTTCTTTTATCTTTACCCTTATGATGTTTTTCAATCATTCTTTCTAACTCTTCAGGCATTACAGTATTTTCAGCGACAGCCTTTGGCTGCAATCCTTTTTCAAGAATATCAACTTCTTTAGCCTTAAGTTCTTCACTTGCAGCTACAATATCTCTATCGTGGAATATTTCTGCCAAGCGGATTGCGTTTTCAGAAGGAGAACTTACCTCATTTTGTTTTTCTTGAACCTTGTAACTTGGCCAATCTTCTGCAAGTTCTTTTATTACAGTAAATTTTCCACCAGATTCCAAGCGCTTATCAACTTCTTTTTCTAGAACTTTTTGTACATAATCTTTTTGGCTCTTAAATCGACAAGGTATCACAATGTCATTACCAATAATTTCTTCCGGATCACGCATTTCGTATTTCTTAAACAAATCTGCTGCAACTTGCAAGTGTCCAAGTTCTATATCAAGGAACAATTCCCAGATTTTTTTAATCCTTGCATCAGTTTCATCCTCGACACAAGTATAATAGTTACAAACTTCTGTAAATTCATGAATCAAGAATTTTTCCCACATAGTTTCTGTAGGGTCAATCAAAGATTCATACATGGTTACGTGTTCTTCTTCAACATCTTTAATCTCTGCATAAGTTTCTCTAAGAACATGATTACCATACATAAAACCGTGCTCTGCGTAATAATTATGCGTTTGCTGTTCACCTGATAATAAAGTTAAAATGTTAACTTTAGTTTGCGGATGAGCAGTCTTTTTCTCATAGTGTTTACGTATTCTTAAACCATTGTCATTATGGTGGTGCTGTGTTGGTCTGCCGATTATTACATCTGTATTACCTTGTACAATCTCATTTGGTTTAATTCCTTCTTCCATATACGCAAACTGACTGTATCTGTAAAGATGATCAAAATCTTCTAACAAACCAAAATCAAAAGTCTCCTTAACATATTTGTCTGGTTCGTTTTGCGCCATCCAAGCTGTCAAATCTACTGCCACCTGTTCATATGCTAATGTCGTTTCCAAAACAGATTGGTCTGCCGGCCCCATCCAGTTGGCAGTTGCTTGTTGAGAATCTTCAATTCTGCTTATTGCTGCAATAAGTTCTTTATCGTTATTGTTCGGCATAAATCTATTCATTTGGTGTTTAAAACCCCAAGCCTCAACCTCTATACCATTCATCAGAATTTGTCGTGTTCTTGTATAACAATCGACCTCTGTTTTATTATAAGGTTTACCTACAATTTGATGCCAATTTCTTATTTGTTTTGAAATCGCAATTCCCTTTTCTTTTAACGGATTAAATCCCATTTATTCCTACCTTTCCGCAGATTTTCTGCTTTATGATAGTAAAATAGGCAAATAGAAATTTAATTACCATATCGGACAGAGTCGACTGGTTATTTTTTGAGAAACATTAATGAATCAGCCCATATTCCCGACCCAAGTCTGATATTATTTCAACAGCCTTATCAATCTGTTTAAAAGTTAAATCTTTCATTGTACATAATCTCAAACGACACTCCTTTCTTCTTACGGCAGGATACGTAACGATATTTACATACACACCACGCTGTCTTAATTTTTCATACATTTCAAAAAGAACAGGTTCGCTATATATCATAACCGGTACAACGGCTGATTGAGAATGACCGATATCAAAGCCTTTTTCTACAAGTTTTGATTTTAAATATTCTGTATTTTCCCAAAGTTTTTTTCTACCGGCATTATCAGTTTCTAACAATTTGAAAACTTCATTCAATCCCCCAGCAACAGAAGCTGGAAGAGCTGTTGAGAAGAAATAGCTTCTAGCATACAATCTCAAATATTGAACAATTTGTCTTGAAGCCGCGCAATAACCGCCCAAACCTCCAGGACCTTTGCTCAACATACCAACATTAAGGTCGATTTTATCCATTACACCAAAGTGTTCTGAAGTACCACGGCCGGTAGGACCTACAACACCAACACCATGAGCATCATCAACCATAATTCTACAATTATATTTTTCCGCAAGTTCTACAATTTTATCAAGTGGTGCCATATCACCATCCATAGAAAATACACCATCTGTAATAATTAAACGACCAGTTTTTTCGTCCGGTATTCTAGAAAGAATTCTTTCTAACCCTTTCATATCACGATGAGGAAATACTTTTATTTCTGCACCTGATAGCATACAACCGTCGAAAATTGAAGCGTGGTTAGCTGCATCATTAATAATGACATCATTTTTCCCGCATAAAGCAGATACAATACCAATATTAGCACCATAACCGCTAGGAAAAACTATTGCATCTTCTGCACCATAGAAATTAGCTATACGTTTTTCTAATTCTTTATGGATATCAGTGATACCGGCATAATTTGAAACAGCACCCATACCATAACCGAATTTTTCAAGCGCTTGTCTTGCACCTTCCATAACCTGAGGGTGTGTAGAAAGGTTTAGGTAGGAATTTGAGCCTAGCATAATAACATTATGCACGCTTCCGTCTTTTTCTCTAATTCCTGATTCCGGCTGAACTTTATTCATTGTAACCATGCCTAAAGCTTCATTTCCAGTCATAATACCGCTTGAAAGGACTTCGTCCAAACGATTCGTTTTATCAAATAAATCTTCACCTTCTAAAGTATCTACAAAATTTTCAAATTTCAAATTCATAAAATCTTTATTTTGTTCAGCTGAAACCACTTTTTTATCCTTTCTTTTATTTATACTATCACTTAAGAAAATTATAAATTATTGAAAATTCTCAAAAACGTGACAAAAGTCATAATATAAAAAAATAAAAAGAATACAATACAGAGTTGGTTAATTTATCTTTTTGAACAATTCCAAAAATTTTACAGCCGGTTGTACTAAATATTTATCTTTTTTATAAAAAATCGCAAATTCTCTTTTAAAATTATATCCCTTAATCTTTTTATAAATAACATTCTCCTGCTCAGGGAAATATTTGATAAATAATTCCGGTAAAAATGAAGCTCCTAACCCTTCATTAATCATAGAATAAATTGTTTCCGCATTATGACATTCAATTATTGCCTTAGGGGTAAATCCGTTTTCTTCACACAAAGATTTGAGGTATTTACTCAATGCTAATTGTTCAGGAAAAATTATAAAATTTCTGTCTTGAAACTCTTTTATATCAATCTCATCGCCTTTGCAATCTATTCCCCAATTCTTAGGATATGTTGCAAAAACCGTTTCATTACAAATATGTTCCGCTTTATATATCAAACTATCCGGATTTTCTGTACCCAAATAAAAATCAATCTTATCTTCTTCTAACATTTGTTTTAGAATAAAAGTCGGATATTCCTCTATTTTGATATAACAATTTGGATATTCTTCGTGCAATTCCTTCAAAATTTTTGGCATAAAACAATAACACCTGTGAGATGGAATACCAATTACGATATAAGTTTTTGATTGGCTGGAAATATCAGACATTTCTATTTCTAATTCGCTAATCTCAGAAATAATTCTTTTTGCTTTTGTGATAAAAATTTCGCCGGCATGAGTTAACTTAATCGGATTTCTTTCAAAAATTTCAACCCCAAGTTCTTCTTCCAAAAGCTTTATGCTTTTACTCAAAGAAGGCTGCGATATAAATAACTTTTTTGCAGCATTAGTAAAATTTTTTTCTTCCGCTACAACTAACACTTGTTTTATCTGATTAAAATTCATAACACAATCATAACAAAAAAGATATAAAATAGCCACAATACTATAGATAAAAACTATAGTGACTATAATATATTAATATTATACATTTGTACATTGTTATTCTATACTTATATCATCAAGGGATTAGAACGTGAAAAAGATAATTGCAATTTTAATATTAAGTGTGTTTGTAATGCCAGTATTTGCCCAAGAAGTTACAGACACACACCAAGCTATAAAAATAGAAAGACAAAAGAAACAACCGGAAAGAAAATTTGAATTAGAACCATATTGGGAAAATTATGACGATAATGTTCTTAATGGTTACATAGAAGAAGCTTTGGAAAACAATTTGAGTATAAAAATGGCGGAAGCTCGAATTAAAGAATCAGAAGCTATTTTGGGAACAATCAATGCTCAAAGATTACCGCAATTGAGTATTAACCCAAGTATTTACCCATACAAAACTATTTCACGTTGGACAGGCAAATATGGCAGCGGCTATCTTACGTACTTTCCACTTCTATTAAACTGGGAACTTGATATTTTCGGAAAAATTGCAGACAAAGTTCAAGCGTCCAAAATGGGAGTTAAAATCAGTAAAAGCGACTTGGATATTGCCAGATTATCTTTATCTTCGGAAGTCGCAGCCTCTTATTTTAACATTATTGCCGACGATAAACTAATAACGAACCAAGAAGAAATTGTCGCAAATTTGGAAGAAACAATAAAGCTAAAACGACAACTATATGATGGTGGAATAATCCCTTATGATAATCTATACACAAGTGAATACGAACTTGTAACCCAAAGAAATCAGCTTAATACATTGTTAAGACAAAGAGAAATTCTACTTCACCAATTTGCAGTTTTGAGAGGAGTTTCTCCTGACGGCGATAATAATATCCAAAGAAGCACTCCGGATACGATTGCATTTCCATTCAGTGTAGATGCAGATATTCCTTCTGATTATTTATTCAATCGTCCTGATGTTATGCAAGCTGAATATGGAATCAAGAAAGTTGCATATGATGTTAAAGCCGCAAAAAAAGCCTTCTTGCCATCCATAAACCTGAATGAAGTTATCGGTTTTGAAAGTATAAAAGCAGGACGTTTATTTAATTGGGACAGCACAGTTTATCAATTAGGTGCAGGTCTATTATTTGATTTGTATACCGGTGGATACAAAATGTCGTATTTGAAATATAATAAGGCACTCGCAGTTGAAAAATTACACCAATATAATAACGTACTATTAAACGCAGTTTGCGAAACAGAAAATGCTCTTTCCAGCTACAGGGCTGACTATAATTCTTATAACGAGTTTAAAAACGCCATAGCGAAGTCAGAGCACTATTTTAAGGTTACTAATATTCGGTATACAAATGGTACCGGAAATAAGATTGATGAACTAGCAGCAAGAAGACAATTTTTGATTAATGAGAACTCTATGTATTTATCAAAAACCAGTGCTCTAGTTGATACAATAAATATTTATAAAGCGTTAGGCAGCAAGGGTGAATACAATCCGACATTAGAAGAGAACAATAAAGGGGATAATAATTTATGAAAAACTTTATAAAAATGGTTTTAAAATATTATTATACCGTAATTGTAATGGCTCTGTTTATCTTGATTATGGGTTTGGTAACGATTGCAAAAACACCTATAGATATTTTCCCTGAAATCAACACTCCTGTAGTAACAGCCGTTTGGACTTATACCGGTATGCCAGCTCGTGATATTGAACGAAGAATTGTAACAATTGCAGAACGTGCTTACGCATCTAGCGTAAACGATATTGAGCACATTGAATCACAATCACTCCTTGGTGTTGGTGTTATCAGAGTATTCCTTCACCCCGGAGCTGACATAAATACAGGTATTACGCAGGTTAGTTCAACTTCTCACGTTTGTATGAAAACTATGCCAACAGGTATTATGCCGCCAAACATTCAGAAATATACACCGACAACAATTCCAGTGTTGCAAGTTGTAATTTCATCTTTAAAATTACCTATTCAAAAAGTTACTGACCTTGCTCAAAACAATATCAAAGTTCAACTTACAAAAGTTGAAGGTGCTCAAGTCCCATTACCAATGGGCGGCAAAGTTCGTCAGATTATTGTTGATTTGAATATGCAAAAAATGGAAGCAAGAGGTCTTACTCCTGCTGATGTTACAAGAGCGGTTGCCGGACAAAACGTAATTATTCCATCAGGTAACACTAAAATCGGCGGCAAAGATTATCTTGTTTCTTTGAATAACGCTTCTCAAACCGTAAATGAAATGAACGATTTTCCTATAACTTCACCAAAGGCTAACCAAGTGGTTTACCTTTCTGATGTTGGATATATTCATGACGGAAACGCAATTCAGACAAATATTGTTAGAGAAAACGGTGCTCCGGGATCTTTGATGACAGTATATAAATCCGGTAGAGTATCTTCGTTAAGCGTTGTTGATGGTACCAAAAAGCTTTTGCCTATTATTGCAAAAACAATTCCTGACAGCGTAAAAATGCAGGTTCTTTTTGACCAATCAGTATTCGTAAAAGCATCTATTCGAGATGTAATATTTTCTGGAACATTAGCTGCTATTTTAACAGCATTAATGGTACTTTTATTTTTGGGCAGTGTCCGCTCTACATTTATTATCGCAATTTCAATTCCGCTAGCTGTACTTTTTGCAGTTATTTTCTCTTCTATATTCGGTCAAACCATAAATATGATGTCATTGAGCGGTCTGGGCTTAGCAATTGGTATGTTAGTTGATAACGCAACTGTTGTTATTGAAAATATTTTGAGAAACAAGTCCGTAATGCAATTTGCTTCAATTAAAGAAGTTATTTATAAATCTACAGCTGAAGTTGCAGTTCCGACTTTGGTTTCAACACTTTCAATATGTATGGTTTTCGCTCCGATATTTTTGATGGAAGGCGCTACAAAATACCTATTTATTCCGCTTGCAATGTCCGTAATTTTCTCAATGCTCGGTTCATACTTGCTTTCTAACACACTTGTACCAGTACTTGTAGATAAACTTTTGGCTAAAAAAGAATTATTAAACAAAAAATCATTACTTTACAAAATAAATAACTGGATAAATGTTCATTTTGAAAACCTTAGAAAAAATTATAAAAAATATTTAGTTAAATCAATTCTTAAACGCCCAAAACATGTTGGAATAATTTACGGAACTGTTATACTTTCTGCATTATTGATAACTCCATTCATTGGAGAAAACTTCTTTCCGGAAGTTGATGCCGGACAAATAAGACTTCACGTCTACGCACCACACGGTACAAGAATTGAAGAAACAGCAAGAGAATTTAGCAAAATAGAAAACTCTATTAGAAAAACAATTCCGCCAAAAGAATTGGATACAATCCTTGATAACATTGGACTTCCTGCAAGTTCTTTGAACTTGGCATTTATGGACAGTTCGTCTATTGGTGTTGGCGATGGAGAAATCTTAATTTCACTCAATGAAAATCATAAACCGACGAAAGAATACGTAAAAAAATTAAGAAAGAATTTGAACAAAGAATTTCCTGATACTGTATTTTTCTTCCAAAACGCAGATATGGTAGGGAAAATCCTTAATTTTGGTTTGGCATCTCCAATTGATGTACAAGTTCAAGGTAAAAACATTACAGAAAACTATAAGTTAACTGTAAAAATGCTTGAAGATATCAAAAAAATCAGAGGTGTTGCCGATGCACATATCCACCAGATTACAGACACACCGGAAATTAAGGTTGATGTAGATAAAGTAAGAGCCGGTATGATGAATTTATCGCAAGAAACAGTGTCCAGAAACGTACTAACCGCATTAACTTCCAGCGGTCAGGTTGCACCAAATTATTGGGTCGATCCGGAAAATGGTGTTAACTATGTATTAGCACTTCAAGTTCCACAGTATAATGTTGATACCGTTAAAAATGTTACAGACATTCCTGTTGCTTACAAAAATGATGCGCCGGTAAGGCTCGCAAATATTGCATCTGTTCGTTCTGGAGTAACATCAAGTGTTGTGAATCACTACGATATTATGCCTGTATACGATATTCTACTTAACATTCAGGATAGAGATTTGGCAGGTGTCGCATCTGATGTTAATAAGGTTGTAAAAAAATATCAGAAAAAAGCTCCACGAGGTACATTTATCAATGTTCACGGTCAAGCAAAATCAATGAACTACGTATTTTCATCCCTACTATCAGGTTTAATGCTTGCCTTAATCCTTGTATACCTGTTAATTGTTGTTAACTTCCAATCTTGGAGAAATCCGTTTATTATCATAACGCCGGTGCCGCTTGCACTTTCCGGAATATTATGGATATTATTTGTATCAGATACAACATTTAGCGTTCAGGCTCTGATGGGTTCAATCATGGCAGTTGGTGTATCTTGTGCTAACTCAATTTTGGTTGTATCATTTGCAACTGACAAAATGAAAGCCGGCTTTACTTCCACTCAAGCAGCTATTCAAGCTGGATTTACAAGAATTAGACCTGTTATCATGACAGCTTCTGCAATGATTTTGGGTATGCTTCCGATGGCTTTAGGAATTGGTGAAGGTGGGGAACAAAACGCACCAATCGGTCGTACCGTAATCGGTGGACTTCTATTTGCAACTTATGCGACATTGGTAATTGTTCCGATGTTATTTGCAATTTTAAATAAAAATAAAGTTTTTGAGGTAATTAATGATGAAAATTAATCGAAAAAATATAATTATATCAGCAGTAATCTTGTTATTCGTAATTGGTATTATACCTAAGATTTCAAGGTTTATCACAACATCAATAAATGCAAAAGATGTTGAATATGTGGCAATCGTTGAAGAGCCAAAGCTTTCTGACGGAGAAGCTGAACTTGAATTGTCCGGTGAACTTAAACCTTTTTTGCAAACAGAAATCTTTTCTAGAATCAATGGTTTAGTGAAAGACAGATACGTTCAACTCGGCGAAAAAGTAAAAAAAGGTCAACTCCTTGCAGAAATAGACACTCCAGACTTGGACGCAGAAGCTGCTGCCGCAAAATCAAATTTGATATCAGCACAAAAACATCTTATGGAAGCTAAGTACCAGTGGAATTTCGCTACTAACACTTATGAAAGATACAAAAAATCTGCCGTTGACGGAGCTATTTCAACCCAAGAATTAGATGCAAAATATAATGAATTTAAAACCTCCGAAATGGCATACTTAGGCGCCAAATCCGATGTAGAAAAAACTAAAGAAGATTTGAACAGACTAACAGCTTTACAAGGATACAAAAGAGTGGTTGCGCCATTTGATGGAACTATAAGCAAATATAATATTGATGCCGGAGCCAATGTCGTTGCCGGTGGAAGCTCTACTAGCACAAGTTTGTTTGAAATCCAGCAAACAGACAAATTCCGTGCAACAATGTTTATTCCGCAAAACTACGTTAGATTTATTAAAGAAGGTCAAGATGTTGATGTTTATGCACCGGAAAATCCTACTCAAAAAGTAAAAGGCAAGATTTCACAAATATCAGGCAAACTTGATAATGTATCAAGAACAATGGAAGTAGCGCTAGTGGTATCTAATGACGGAAAGTCTGGACTTTATAGCGGCTTGTATGTAAAAACAAATTTAGACCTTAAAGGCAAAAATGGAGTCCAAAACAAAATTCTTACCGTTAATCCTGCTTGTTTAACAACTCTAACAACTCCAGACCAATATGTAGCAGAAGTCAAACCGGATTCTACTGTACACTTTATAAAAGTAAAACAAGGCAGGGATTTGGGTGACAAAATAGAAATTCTTGAAGGTTTGAATGGAAACGAAAAGCTTATCACCAACATAACCGATGATTTACAAGAAGGACAGAAGGTTAAGTTTAAAGAAAATTAGTTTTACATTAAGATAATGTAAACTCGCTAGCCAAAGAGAAGTTAGTATTTGATGAAACTTTTTAGGAAATACTAATGCCCGTAAAGAGAATATGGATGCAATACTACTAGATTTATAATAAATAGAGGTGCGATTTTCAATCGCACCTCTATCAAATATCTCTTATCCTTACCCTTTGTCTTAGCAGCCGCAACCGCAACCGTTACCCAAAGAAGCGTGGAATGTTCTTGAGATAACATCATCTTGTTGTTCTTTTGTCAATTTAATGAAGTTAACAGCGTATCCTGATACTCTGATTGTTAATTGAGGGTATTTTTCAGGATGTGCTTGAGCATCAAGCAATGTTTCTCTGTTGAATACGTTTACATTTAAGTGGTGACCACCTTTTTCAACGTAACCATCTAAAAGATTGATTAAGTTTTCTTCTTGTTGTGTTGTCATTGTCTTATTCCTTATTTATTATTTCGTATTACAAATTGTTGTATTTGTTTAGAGTTTAGAAGTTTAGTAGTTGAGTAGTTTAGAAGAAATTTTAGCCTCTATTCTGTATCTCTTTCGGTTTATCCGCTGAGAAGAAATTAATAATAACTTCTTCTCAACTTCTAAACCTCTAAACTTCTAAACTGCAATTGCTATTAGCAACCGCAAGTTCCTTCTGAACAACCGCAATCCAATTGAACATCAAGGTCGCCCATAAATACTTCATCTTTACCTAATGCGTTAGGAATGATTGAGAAAGTATTTGAGATACCATCTTGAGCATCATTGAATGGAAGTTTTGCAACTGAAGCTAATGATGCAACAGCACCGTGAGTGTCACGTCCGTGCATTGGGTTAGCACCAGGAGCTAGAGGAATACCAGCTTTTCTACCATCTGGGGTGTTACCGGTTTTCTTACCATAAACAACGTTTGAAGTAATTGTTAAGATAGACATTGTAGGAATAGATTCTCTATAAGTATAGTGTTTTCTAATCATGTTCATGAATTTCTTAACGATATTTACTGCGAATTGGTCAACTCTATCATCGTTGTTACCATATTTAGGGTAATCACCTTCTACTTCATAGTCAACTACTAAGCCGTTTTCATCACGGATAGTTTTAACTTTAGCATATTTGATTGCAGAAAGTGAGTCAGCAACTACTGACAAACCAGCAATACCAGTTGCAAAATATCTCTTAACGTCTCTATCGTGAAGAGCCATTTGAGATCTTTCATAACAATATTTATCGTGCATGTAGTGGATGCAGTTCAAAGTATTTACATACAAGCCAGCTAACCATTCCATCATATCTTCATATTTTTCCATAACTTCATCGAAGTCAAGGTATTCAGAAGTGATTGGTCTGAATTTAGGACCAACTTGAGTCTTCAATCTTTCATCAACACCACCGTTGATAGCGTATAACATACATTTTGCTAAGTTAGCACGAGCTCCGAAGAATTGCATTTCTTTACCAACAACCATTGAAGATACACAACAAGCGATAGCATAATCATCACCGTGAGTAACTCTCATCATATCATCGTTTTCATATTGGATAGATGAAGTTTTGATAGAAATGTGAGCAGCGTATTGTTTAAAGTTGTGAGGTAATCTCTTAGACCACAATACTGTCATGTTAGGTTCTGGAGCAGTACCTAAGTTTTCTAATGTGTGAAGGTAACGGAATGAGTTTTTAGTAACCATGTGACGTCCGTCAATACCAACACCACCAATTGATTCTGTAATCCAAGTAGGGTCACCAGAGAACAATTCATTGTATTCAGGAGTTCTTGCGAACTTAACTAATCTTAACTTCATGATGAAGTGGTCAATCATTTCTTGAGCTTCTGATTCAGTGATAACACCGTTTCTCAAATCTCTTTCAATAAAGATATCCAAGAAAGTAGAAGTTCTACCGATACTCATAGCTGCACCGTTTTGTTCTTTTACAGCTGATAAGTAACCGAAGTATAACCATTGGATAGCTTCTTTAGCATTCTTAGCTGGTTGAGAAATATCAAAACCATAAGATTGACCTAATTCTTTCATTTCTTGAAGAGCTCTGATTTGTTCAGCGATTTCTTCTTTCAATTGAATTTTTTCTGGTCTCATTTCACCATCTAAAGATGCGTGTTGTTCTTTTTTATCTTCGATTAATCTGTCGATACCATAAAGAGCTACTCTTCTGTAGTCACCAATGATACGACCACGACCATAAGCATCTGGCAAACCAGTTAAGATAGCAGCGTGTCTAGCAGCTCTCATTTCTGGTGTGTAAACATCAAATACACCTTGGTTGTGAGTTTTTCTGTATTTTGTAAAGATTTCAGTGATTTCTGAGTCAACTTCATAGCCATAAGATTTGCAAGAAGTTTCAGCCATTCTGATACCACCAAATGGTTGTAAAGAACGTTTTAGAGGTTTATCTGTTTGTAAACCAACGATTTGTTCTAAGCTCTTGTCAATATATCCAGCACCATGAGAAGTGATTGTTGAAACAATTTTTGTGTCCATATCAAGAACACCACCGTTGTCACGTTCTTTTTTGAACAAATCACAGCATTCTTGCCACAATTTTGTAGTAGCTTCTGTAGGACCAGCCAAGAAGCTAGAATCACCATCATATGGTGTGTAGTTTTTTTGGATGAAATCTCTTACGTTGATTTCTGACTGCCATTTGCCGCCAACGAAATCAGTTGTAGAAGATTGTTTTTCTAATGTTAATTCTGACATTTTAATCTCCTTGTCCTTTGTCGCCTTTAAGACGACTTACTATCACTAACTTTATCTTAATTATATTATACCGCCTAAATAAAATATGTCACAGTTGTTTTTACAACATTTATTAAGATTTTATTAAGGTACTTTCTGTTCTAAAGTTGCAGATTGATTTTGAAGGGTAAAATTAAAAGTTAAAAGTGGAAAATGGCAAATTATTTTAAATGTTTTTATGGTTGAATTTGCTATATTATAAGAATGATAATTGGTTCTACAATCTATTTCCAATCATAGATAGCGCCACTAGTTGAGCCATCAACGCTCTTTTTATAATTTTGTTTCATAAAATCTTGGCGCTGTTTAATTTTCAAGTTGGTTTCCATGTCCATTTGCTGCATTTTTCTTTGATATTCAAGTTTCTTAATTTGATTATCAAATCTTATTTCTGCTTTCTCTTCTTTTTCTTTTGCTTTTTCTAATTCTTTGGCATGCCGAGCTTCAAATTCTACTTCAGAAATTGGAGTAACATTCTCTTCCTGCTCCATACGATAACCTACTACCGCAACAGAGAAACTTGCACCGGTTAAAGATTCTAACTTAGAATTTTCACCATAAACATCAATACTCCAAGTTCCTAAGAATTTTGGCACTTCTCCGGTGTATGCGTAAGCACACACCACAACTCGATTTTCATCATTAGCATCGAATCCCATTGGATAAATATCCCAGCGCTTTTCATCAAAATCTACACCGCCTGCCATTGCCCAATAATTAACAATCGCATCACGAATTTGCGGAAGTTTGCGAGCTTCATTTTTAGAAAAATCATATACCCACAAATCAGTTTTCCAAATTCCGTCATGTCTGTGCCCAACTTTTTCTTTTACAACAAGTTTGGTATTGTCTGCGGAAAAATCAATCGGAGTTAATGTCCTAAAAATAAATTTTGTATCAATATCCTTAGAAGTAGAAATAAGTGGCGTTTCAACCTTGTTTAAGATGTTAGCTTTCTTAACTCTTTCCAAATTGTTCAACGTAGAATCCAAATTTATCAAAAACAAATCACAACTTGTACAATCGGATTGTGCGTAATAATAAACAGATGGATAAACCAATTTTGTATAATCACCTGACACAATCCCTTGTGCATTAATTTGTCTGTCAAAGTTAAGTTTTCTTGGCAAAGTTAACTCAGGACTACCAACAGGGTCATTATATTTTACAAGTTTAAATTTCTTTTGAGGAATATAAACCATATTGGAATCTTTTGGCATCTCAGCTTCATCAAGAATTTTTGCACTAATTTCTCTTTTACTTTGTCCACGTGACTTTGCTTCATATTCAGCAACAGTCATATATCCGGATTCCGGCAAACGACTTTTTTCATATTTTTCTGTTTCACCGACTTTATCAACTTCATTTCTATAAATTGTCTCAGCAACAATCCTATCCTGTTTTTTCATAAACGGATATTTTAATTGGTGAAAATGTACTTTTAGCGCCATAACGGCACCCGCCATTACTTCTAACATCTAAACCAAACCTTCTTTCATAGCGGTAACTGTTGCTTGTGTTCTTGATGTTACACAAAGTTTTTGTAAAATACTATGAACATGCGCTTTTGCTGTAGCTCTTGTAATTACCAGCTTATCAGCAATTTGCGGATTAGAAAGTCCTTCAACCATAAGCTCAAGTACGTCCAACTCTCTTTCTGTTAAGCCATAAGAATTTGGTGCTTTTTTAATTTCCGGAGTCGAAACAATTTGTGCTTGCGGTCTTTGTAAATTAGAAAAGACCATCTTTGCGATATTTGGGTCAATCCAACCGATACCTTCATTCACAGCTTTGATTGCAGAAATTGTTTGTTCCGGAGTTGCACCCTTCATAATATAACCGTCAGCACCGGCTTTAAATGCTTCAAACACATCATTTTCACTATCACGAGATGTAAAAATTAAAATTTTCACATCCGGATTAAAATCTTTTATTCTTTGTGTAGCTTCTATTCCATCAATATTTGGAAGCCCAATATCCATAAGAATAACGTCAGGATTATTTTCTCTGGCAGATTTTATACCTTCCAAACCGTCAGCAGCTTCAGCACAAAGAGTTATACCTTCTGCCTTGCTTAAAAGCATTGAAAGCCCCATTCTATAAAGTTCATGATCCTCTACCAGCAGAACATTTATCATACCAAACTTCCTTCTTTTTCTTCAATACCGCCTACTACAGTGTCCGTAAGGAGGAATGAGAATTCGCTACCTTTATTCAAACTGCTTTCCAGCCAAATTTTTCCACCGTGCGATTCTATAATTTGACGGGATAAATATAACCCCAAACCTGTTCCGGTAGAACGTTTTTTGCTTGTTCCCTGAGAAAATCTCTGGAACATATTCGGAATGTCTTCTTGCGGAATTCCACTTCCATTATCTGACACAGAGAATATTAAATCTTTGTCTTCACATTTTAGAGTGATAACAACTTTCCCCTTTTCTTGTGTATAATTAATCGCATTACCGCAGAGATTACATATTACACGTCTTATTTCACTTCTATCTGCATTAATTTCAATCTTTTTATTAGTGCAGTTTATCTCAAAATCAATACTCTTCTTTTGTGCAAGCGGCAAAAGCTCATTATACACTTGCTCTACCAAATTATAAATATTGAAATTGGTCTTCGTTAATGTTAATTTGTCTGCATCATATTTATAAACTTCCAACAGTGCATTTACAAGTCCCAACAAATCTTCATTGCTCTTTTGCATTGTAGACAAAAGTAATTTTTGTTTTTCGTCCAATTCTCCGAGCGCTCCGTCTAGGAAGAAGGTAAGCGTTTGAATCGCCGCAAGAAGCGGTGTTCTTAAATCGTGCGTAAGTGTTGCAATAAAATCATCACGCAACTTGTCTGATTTTTTCTGCTCCGTTACATCTCTAATTACACCCACAAAACGCTTAAATTCATCATCAGGATTAATTCTGGCAAAACTAATTTCTACAGGAATTTCAATATTGCTTAATGGATTTTTTATATAAAATTCTCTTAAAAGCAACTCTCTGTCATCAAGCTTATGGAGTTCTTTAGAAATGAATGTTTTTTTGCTAAAAAGAAAATCATCTATTGATGACATAACTAATTTACTGCCAACCAAACCAATTAGACTTTCACATGCCAGATTAACTTGTTCAATAATACCGTCTTCGTTGATAATCACAATTCCATCCGCGCAATAGTTGAAAACGCCTTCTAATTTTGCGTTAGATTGCCTTAAATCCGCGGTTCGCTCTTCTACAATTTGCTCTAGATTGTGAGAATATTTTTCTAATTCTTTTTTTGCGTCTTCTAGCTCCGCAATTTTTTTACGAAGTTCGCTCAACAAATAACTTCTCTCAATACCGTTTTTGATATTTAGGATTAAATCGTCATTATCCCAAGGTTTTTCTATATATCTATACAGTCCGACTTCGTTAATTGCTTTTATCGCATTTTCTTTATCTGCATAACCTGTTAGTAAAATTTTGCTAACTTCCGGATACATTTTTTTTACTTCGGTCAAAAATTCCAGACCATTCATCTCCGGCATTAAAAAATCTGATATTACTAAGTCAGGTACGTTTGTCTTAAGAAATTCTATAGCTTCTTTGGGACTGTTGAAAAAATGCGCATCAGAAAAACCTTCAACTTTTAAAAGAGTTTTAAAAGCGGAAGTAACGATTTTTTCATCATCAACAACGACTATTTTCCCCATATTCATACTTTTATATTAACCCAAAGATTTATAATAGACAAATTATTAACATTTCTGTAACATAAAAATTCACTCCCTCGCCCCTTGTGGGCACAACTGTCCGAGGAGAGGGGACTCGCCAAACTTGTAGTTACATTACTAATTGTTTAAAAAACTTTCCACTTTCAACTTTCAACTCTTCCACCTACCCACTCTTTCGAATCCGTGCTATAATCTAAATGGTTTTATTATAAAAAGGAGATTATACAAATGGCAGGAAAGTTATTAGCTAGCATTCAAAGAACAGATACAGAACAATTACAGATTTCTATTTCTGAATACAGAGGAAAAAGCTACTTCAACTTAAGAATTTTTTACACAACAGATGACGGTGCTACTTGGCTTCCTACCAAAAAAGGTGTAACTTTCGCTCCGGATCAATTAGATGTCTTGTCTGAAGCTATCGAAGAAGCTAAAAAAGAATTTATGAGCGAAGAAGAAGAGTAGAAAGGGTGTCTTTAAGTCTTTAAGTCATTAAGGCGTTAAGTTCATTATAAAAATTTTTTTAAACCTAGTTTTACATATATATTTTTAATAAGAACTTAAAGACCTAACGACTTAAAGACTTAACGACCTAGAAAAATATGTCCAACATTCAAGACGAATTTATAGCAACAGTTTCACATGAATTGAGAACCCCTCTTACCAGTATAAGAGGGTTTTCTCAAACACTTTTGGCTTCTTGGGATAAAATTGATGACGAGAACAAAAAAAAGTTCATCAAAATCATCGAAGACCAATCAAACCGCCTCATCCACCTTGTTGAAAATGTTTTATCAGTATCAAATATGAATGCAGGCTGTGAAGTTCTTAAAAAAGTTGACGTAAATGATGTTATTAAACGTATTATTCCTATGTTTACGGAACAATATAAAACAAGAAAATTTGTTCAGAAGTTGAACTCCAGTCTTCCACCGGCACGACTTGACGAAGATAAGTTCCAACAAATTTTAACAAACCTTATAGATAATGCGGCAAAGTATTCCACAGACGGCAAAACCGTCACAATATCTACAGAACTTTCTGAAAACTTTGTTGAAATAAAAATAACTGACGAAGGTGTCGGCATAAAACAAGAAGATTTTGATAAAGTATTCAAAAAATTTAGCCGTCTTGAAAACCATTTAACCAGTACAACACAAGGCAACGGATTAGGCTTGTACATTACAAAACAATTGGTTGAAAATATGGGCGGTCAAATCAGTTTTACATCAGAAATCAATAAAGGCACGATTTTTAGACTTCTCATGCCTGTATATAATCAAGAGGAGGTTTTGAGATGCTCTCACAAATCTTGATTATTGATAAAAGAAAAGAGCTTTCTACCAAGTACAAAAGGAACTTGGAAGACGAGCAAACCGCAGTATCTGTCGCGAGAACCCTAAAAGACGCTATTGGTTTAATACGTATTATTGAACCGGATTTGATAGTCGTATCCGATTCAATTGAAGAAGAATTAACACGCTTTTGTGAAAAAATCAGGACTCTAACTTATAACACTCGTCCGACAATAATTGCGCTATCAAAATCCGCAGACTTTAACGACAGAATTAATGTTTTAAGCTGCGGTGCGGATGATTTTTTGAGTGAACCGGTTAATATAGAAGAATTCAAAGTAAGAATAAAAGCACATTTAAGACGAGATATAGAGCTCAATCTTGATAGTGTTACACAAATACCGAACAAAAAATATGTTCAAAAAGCTCTTAGGCGTTTGCTGAATTCTGACAACAAGCAAGCCGTATTACTGGTAGGAGTCGAGAATTTAGAAAATTATAAAAGCATTTATTCGGATATTGCGGGTGATAAATTACTCCAAACACTCGCTGCGATTACAAAATCGGCACTAGATTCTAACGATTTTTTAGGACAACTTAATGAAAAGAATTTTATCATAATTACAAATCCTTTCAGTGCGGAAAAAATGGCTGCTTTTTTAACTTTTGCTTTTGATACAGTTGCTCCAAAATTTTATTCAGAACAAGATGCAAAACGCGGTTATACATTGATGAAAGGCGATAGAGAAGCCGGTATGAGAGCGAATTTTGTATCTATTTTGATTGGCGGAATTCTTGATAATTATGACTTAATTTCATCAGAAGAAGCTTTGCTGGAAAAATTA
>ERZ1034920.909-NODE-909-length-20709-cov-76.611116_pt1 | contig 20709 bp, 17 predicted proteins | sample MGYA00520688_ERZ1034920 | MGnify/ENA primary metagenome ERZ1034920 (study PRJEB33766, sample SAMN09781785) | gut metagenome | biome: gut microbiome | host: Homo sapiens | place: Madagascar | study: EMG produced TPA metagenomics assembly of the PRJNA485056 data...
ATTAAGAATATTACAATTAATATACATAGATGGCGTGAGCTATGTAATAATAAAGCAATTGTAAGAAAGGATAATGTAGTTTCATATGAATCAATTCAGGATTGCTTATGGCCTTCATCAAAGTTGTATAAGTTACCAGAAATTAGTGCGTATGTGGAAAAGTTAGAAGAACTCAATGGGAAAAAAGTATATTATTGTTTTCGGAATGCTTTATACAATTATGAAGCGGGCGTATTCTCAAATTTAGCAAGCAGGGATATAGTAGAGGAAGAATTTCTGAAAAAAGGTATTGCAATTACGCAAAATATACAAGAGCATAAAGGACTATATCCATTAGGTTACAATCTCACACCTTCATTTGGTTTTGGTTCATTTTGTGCTACTGACTTAAATATATCTAACACATGTCCGATAGTATTATGGTGGGGAAATGTGATTGAAAAAGGGAACGAGTTGGATTGTTGGTATCCCCTATTACCAAGAAGGATTAGTGTCAAAGATGTTAATCCTTTTGATGCGGATTGGACACCACAAGAGTCAGAAGATGATGGGTATGATGATGTTTTTGATACATGTCCAGACTGTGGGTGTGGTATAAGTTTAAGAAATGACGGCGGCAATGGGTTTTGCATTGATTGTGCTTGGAATCATTAGTGGATATTTCTAGGAGGGATAAACTTTTTCGTAAAACACTAATTGATAAATACCTTAAGAAAGATGATAGTATTACAGAACAAGAATTATATGAGAAAATGGGTTTTCTAGATAACTGGAGAAAGATAACCAAATACGGAAAAATATAAAATGGTTGGAATCAAGCCTCCAAGTCCCCTAAAGATTTGGAGGTTTTCTTCTGCCCATTTTTAGAGGAAAGTAATTTCCGAAACAAACAATCTGTGGTACAATATCCTCGACGTTATTTAGCTGAAGAGAGTACTATAGAGAAAGAGCAGAATACAAATCATACGCAGGTCACTCAGACCTGTATCTCAAAAACAAATCTAATCTTTTTCTATGGCAGGTGCAGAGTGATGCATTATGCTGATTTTTTGCAGACCCGACAGGGGACTGTTGCATCATTTTTGAATCCATGGCTTAACGAAAAGCCAAGGGATGTGCATCATTATTGCACACTCATGCCATGTGGAAGTCGTCACATGTCTACAAAGGGTGAATTCGTAGAAATCCTTGAATTTACGCACTTTACGAGGGTTTTTAAGTTTTCGGGACAAGTAAATTTTGGACGAAAAAAAGAGATTTTCCACGAAATAAAAGTCTCGGTAGGGTTCGAACTCGTATGAATGGACACATTGCAAATTCCATAATAAATAACATAATTACAGAGTAAAATCTTATAAACAACTGAATCAATAGTAAAGTCGAAAGACCGCTTGTTTTCTACATCTTTTTGGGGTGAAGCAGGTGGCCTTTTTCTATTTACTGACTGCCGGCTCTTCATCAGACACCTCGAAATTAAGCAAGAGGTAACGATAATGAAGCAGACAAGTGAAAAGTGTACATTAGTGATATACGACCATAATGTACAGTCAGGAAATGTTAAAATCAGTAATCTTCATGATTTTAAAGGACATCCATTTAAGGTGGAAAGAGATATGGAGCTGTTTGAACTTACCAGAAGTATTGAGGATAAGGGAATCTTGGTTCCGCTTCTCGTAAGAGCAAATCCATATGGTAGTGGAAATCATCCTTCAGAGGAGCAGCTAAAAGCACAAGGGGAACAAACAGCAGATAATCACACTGGTTCGCAGACGTGGGCGTGGCAGATGACAAGGCTTTGATTGCCTTTCAAACGCACTTTCGGTAACTTTCGGTCATTGTACATAAAATGATTTTGTACTATAATTTGAATGAATCTTTGTATGAAAGGAGTTGCAGAAAACAGAAGTTATAACGGACACTTGAAGCACGGAGATACATGGCACTTAAGAAAACACATATATGACAATCTTGTGTTTACTCGAGAAACAAAGAGTGAGGAAATACCTGCATTTCCTTGTGAAGAGTATCATAACAAACATTAGGAATAAAAGAAATGGAGGAGAAAAATCATGAAGAAAAAATGGCTTAAAAAAGGAAGCGCAGTGCTGCTTGCAGCGGCAATGGTATTGTCCTTATTCCCAGGAATGAAGGGAACGCTTGCGACAGTACAGGCAGCGGCAGAAAATACGGAACCAGCATCCGAATATTGGACAGATGCAGAAGGACTGAAAAAATTTGGGATATCAAGTACAAAGATAATTGGTAAAATAAGATTTGGATTAAATAATCTATATGCTAGTGGACTCTGGGCAATCTGCGGAGCAGATGGAAGTAACCTTGCATTACTTTCAACCAGCGCCTTTTCAGCACCATATGAATATGGTAATACCAATGAATATTCAAAGAGTAACTTTGTGACAAATATAGATACCTATTTAGATACAGAACGTTTCTCTGCAGGAGAAAAAAGTAAGATGGCAGAGGTTACAGTTGAAACCAATGAACCTGATATGAAAAATGGTGGTTATCATTCGGTAAAAGTAGAAGATAAGAAACTGTATCTGCCAAATTCACAAGACCAGAATTCTTTTGGACAGAGAATAATATATGTGGGAAGCAGTAATGATATTGCTATTGATGTAAAAAAGCTGGATGATGCTGGACTCGAAGGTAGATATTGGTTCTGGCTGCGCTCGCCGTGCAATGATTATAGTAACTATGTGCTCTTGGCTATTCCGGGTTACGATGTGGACCGCATCGATGCCAGCAACTTATACCACGAACGTGTTTGGGTAGTGCCCGCTTTTAATTTGAAGCTGTCGGATGTCTCTTTTGCATCTGCTGCGGAAGCAGCATCATACAATGGATTTATGAAAAATGATACAGATAATACAATGACAGCGAATACCTATACTTTAAGATATGCATCTGCCGGAACTGAAGAAGCCGTCATCAGTCCGGATGGAACTAAGATTGAGGTAACAGGCGCAAAGGGAAAATACCTGATGGTGCAGAACAGTATCGGTGCGTATGCATTGAAAATTGATTCTAATAATCAGACCATCAATGCAAGTGATATTCAAATGGGTACTGCTGAATCAGACAAATTAGCCAACTTCAATAACTGTAAGGTATGGTTGGAATCAACAGATAAAGACAGAATTACAACAGCCAAGATGGCAACTCAGGCAGCCCCAACACAAATCAATTCTGTAGCTTTGACGGGTATTGATGTTCCATCTGCTGAATCAGCATTTAATACAAAAGCAGCTTGTGCAACAACAGGCGTATCAACTACAAACCCAACAGTAACATGGACACCAAATGATACCACAGCGGGTTATAATACTACATATACTGCAAGTGTTACGCTTACAGCAGAAGCTGGTTATGAATTTGCATCGAATGTAACAGCAACAGTAAATGGACAGAATGCAACAAGTGTTACAAAGAATCAGGATGGTACAGTAATTGTGACTTATGAATTCCCTGCAACAGCTAAGGCAACTCCATCCGAAAAGGGTGATGTCCCAAAAACCGCAATTACATGGATTTTAGTGATTGCAGTCATAAGTGGAGCAGTCGTATTGTACTTTGTCAGAAAGAAAAAGACAGTCAGATAATCTCCTTTTAAGGAAATTAAATGATAAATAATCAAAACAACAGACGGGTGGCTTCGGTCACCCGTCTTCGTAAAAAGAATATAGGAGAATACAGCTGATATTTGGGTGTATTCTGACTATATGTATCATTGTTATGGCAATACCTAATGCGTGCTGATTAGTATTTTTTATATTGCTCCGCAAGCTCATTTGATATGTAATGACCTCTTGTCAAGTACAAATTAACAGAAATCACCACAAACTTTATTTAATTGTTGCTGAAGGCACCCGGAAAGAGCCTCGGAGCATCAGTTCCCGGCCTTGGTCACTCTGATATACGTGGATTGGTTACCTACAGGTCAATGGTCCGCCGTGAGCCCTACTGTCTAAAAGCGTAAATCACAGATTTCTCTGTGCCGACATAGTTTGAGCGTAGATAGCTCGAACCTTGAAATGGCCGAAGCCCTTTCAGGATGTCTTCAGTTGTTACTTTTTATTGGCCAGATGTATGTGGCGTAAGCCATCTTACATCTGCTTAATTCCCCGCCATAACAGCGGGATGATGATGTCAAGACTGCGAAGCACTGCCACAGGCGGCTTGGTCTTGACTTTAGCAGCGTGATGTTATACCCATATATCAGGCAATGTTATCTGTCATCATGCCCTACATGAAGCATGCGAGTTCCCTTGCATAGCATTGTGACGCTTCTGTTAGGAGTAACCGTACATGCCTGTTTCCATCATAGCGATAGTTATGGTGCAAACAGAATGCAAGTATCTGCTGCTTTACTTTTTTGAGTGCCAGTTTATGATCATCCCTCATACGCAGGAATTCTTTTGTTTCTTCATCCTTTGCAGTTGGGATATGAACAGGGCTGTAGTTATGCTGTGCAAGACATTTAGCAATGATTTCAGCATCACGCTTGTCTGTTTTAATACGCTTTTTACTACGCTGCTCAAGCATTGTAGTAGGAGCGAAAATAATACATTTTACATTGTTCGCCGTTAATTGGTGATACAAAGTATAACCGAGGCAACCAGCCTCATAACCGCATATGAAGTTAGCATCGTCTCCGTAGATAGTTCTAAGGAACTCCAGATAGTTCAGAACTTTTTTGTAATCAGCCTCTGTCCTCTGGTAGTGAGAAGCCTTTTCGGCTTCGATTGTGTAAGCACAAAGTGAAAAACTTTCCTTGTGAACGCCCATTCCTACGTAAACTGTGTTATAATTCATTTGATGACCTCCCTTTGTATGCGGTAATTCCTGTTTTTGTTGTTTGACAATTACATTATACAGGTAAATCCACGAAGTTACAAAGTGGAGGTCATTACATATTGTCTATATATAGTGGTTAAAAAAATCGTGCATAACTAGATGTAATACTTGAACGACCCTTCAAAAATGGTGTATCGTTCAACTAAAAAGTCTGGATACACTGCTGGTAAAAAACATAAGATATTTAATAATCTATTATGTCAAAATTTTACTGTTGATCATAAAAACAAGGTATGGTGTACTGATTTTACCTATATGCGCCAACCTAATGGACGATTCAGATATAACTGCACCATTATTGATTTGTTTGATAGATCAGCTATTGCATCGGTCAATAGCGATTATATAAATACCGATCTCGCAAAAGAGACTTTAAAAATTGCGTTAAAGCAGGAAAATATCCAAAGAACTTGATATTACATTCGGATCAAGGACAGTAATTTGCGTCCTGGGAGTTTGTTTTGTTCTGTAAGGAGCAAGGTATCACTCAAAGTATGAGCAAAGCTGGGTGTCCTTATGATAATGCACCAATGGGAGCTCGATTTGCATAGGTATTTACCAAACAAAGTGTTACAAAAAAGCTTGACCAGTACAAACCGATGGTGCGAGAAAAGGTGGACAGGGTGACGATGTCGACCCAGGAACTGCACTTTTCAAACGACTCAATGACTATGCAAAATCTGTGGATGCTGCCACGAGCCTTCGGCTGGAAGATTTCTATTGCCAGTTCCTGTCTGTTGATGATATTTGGATTCCGCTGACGGAGTCTTTGCTGATTGAGCGGTTCAAGCCAGTCTGGAACCGGGTTCTTGATGGTTTCGGCAACCACGATCCCGGCAAAGGTCGTCACAGCGTGTGCGGGATTACTTAAACGAGGCAATTCTGTAATATTGGGTCGGTAAAAGTGAATTTACAGGCTTTTCTATGAGCCTGATATAATAAAGCCAGAAAGGAAGGAGGGCTGCATTTGTACTATAAAATACATTATTCGTGTTTAAGTCACATCGGTAATATCCGAAGTATAAATCAGGACAACTTTATTTGCAACGGATGTTATATGGAGAACGATGATACCGAAATCAAGTTCCCTCTATGCGGCACTAAGATATCAAAGGAAAATTCGGTATTTGGAATCTTCGATGGTATGGGCGGCGAAGAATGCGGTGAAATCGCATCATATATTGCATCTAAAGCCGCCACGGAAATAGTAATCGGAAAAGATGCTACGGCAGACTTATCCCAGTTCTGTCATAAAGCAAACAATGATATTTGCGATTACGCCGCCTTACACGGAGTATCAACAATGGGAACCACCGCCGCGATGCTGGCGTTTACCGAAAAAGAAGTGGCTCTGTGCAATATCGGGGACAGTAAAATCTTCCGATTATGCAACGGAACACTTGAGCAAATATCGATGGATCATGTAGCTGTTGCAGCTTTCGGTGTAAAGCCACCGCTTTCGCAGAACTTGGGAATCCCACCAAATGAATTGGTGATTGACCCATACCTTGCACGAGGCCCCTATAACGATGGTGATATCTATCTGATCTGTTCTGACGGACTAACAGATATGGTCTCTGTCGATGAAATAACCGAAGTGCTTGTTTCCACCTCTATCGAAGAAGCGATAACGCAACTCCTTGAAAAAGCCCTTGCAAACGGGGGCAAAGATAACACAACTATTATCCTATGTAAAATCCAACGCCAAGCCGGGTGGTTTTTCAACCGGAAGCGTCACACCAAAAGAAAAGAGGCATAAAAATGTCAGTTGAAGTATTGAAACAAATATGGCCGGAATGGCAAATCGAAGGAAAACCTCTTGGAAAAGGTTCCTTCGGTGTGGTCTACAAGGCTGTCCGCAGAGACCACGCTGTGGAAAGCTATGCGGCAATCAAAGTGATCTCCATCCCTACCGACCCCTCTGAAGTGGATTCTCTGCGTTCTGAAGGTCTGGACATGAACGCCACCAGAACCTACCTCCAGGGTATCGTGAATGACTTCGTCAGCGAAATCCAGTTGATGGAGTCCTTGAAGGGTGTCCAGAACATCGTAAGCGTTGAGGACTATAAAGTGGTTGAAAAGACAGGAGAGATCGGTTGGGACATCTACATCCGCATGGAACTGCTCACTTCTTTCAACGCCTATATCTGCGACAAAAAGCTGACCGAGGAAGAAGTTATCAAACTCGGCTGCGATATTTGTACGGCACTTGAAATCTGTGCAAAAAGAAACATTATTCACCGCGATATTAAGCCGGAGAATATTTTCATCAACGATTTCGGAGATTTCAAGTTGGGCGATTTCGGTATTGCCCGCAAAATGGAGAATATGACCGGCGGACTTTCCCAGAAAGGTACGTTCAACTATATGGCTCCCGAAGTTGCCAACAGCAGCGAATACGATGCTCGTGTAGACACCTACTCTCTCGGTATCGTGTTGTACCGTCTGCTCAATGGCAATCGACTGCCGTTCCTGGATACCGAAAAGCAACTCCTGAACCCCAACGAGAGAAGAAATGCTGTAGATCGTAGACTGCGTGGTGAAGCTTTGCCTGCGCCTTGTGATGCCTCTCCTGCTATGGCAGACCTTATTCTTCGTGCCTGTGCCTATGATCCTAATTTGCGCTTCGCTTCGGCAACTGAGATGAAGCAGGCGCTTATGAGCGTTGCGAACGGTACATATCAGATTGGCGCAAGCAACCTGGACAGAACTACTTCTGTGCGCAAGGCGGCAGACAGCTATGACAGAACCACTTCTGTTCGTAAGGCACCCACCGCATCCAATCAGAAGTCTGCACCTGCTGTCAACACCTTTGGTTCTGCGCCGAAGAAAAAGAGCAAAATGCCTGCTGTGATTGCGGCGGTATTGGCAGTTGTGCTTCTTGTTGGTGCCGGTATTTTTGCTGTGCCGAAACTATTTGATGGTAACGACACCACCGATTCGGGCGAAATCTCCGGCACAAACGCTTCGGATACTGCTGATTATTCCAAGTTGGATGAGGAACAGATTGCTTCCATCATCAGCGAAGCAGATGCCTTGGCAGCCAAGGAAGACTACGAAGGTGCGCTTGTTAAGGTGCAGACCGGCCTTGTGACCTATCCCAAATCCGCAGAACTGCAGGATAAGGCAGATGAGTACACCGAGGCATTGAATACCCAAGTAAAAGCAAAAAACTTGGATGCAGCCAAGACCCTTGCTGACTCCGGTGATTATGTTTCCGCCATTGATCTGATCAAAAATGCGCAGGAAACTCAGGGCGATGATGCCGATTACCAAGCTGCTCTTAAGACTTATAGTGCTGCTTACAAGACTGAAGTATTCGCATCTGCGGATGGTTTGGCGGCAAACGGCGATTACATTGGCGCATTGGAAGCTGTTAGAGCCGCATCTGCGTTAATCGGTGATGATGCAGAACTTTCCGCAAAAACAACCAAATACGAAAACGCATATGTGGATGAAGTAATTGCCGAAGCTGATAGACTGATGACAGAACATGATTTCACAAATGCAATTAGTACAATTAATGGTGCGTTAAAAATCGTCCCAGGCAATACTAAGTTGGTTGACAAACAGACTGAAATTAATAATGCAAAACCAATATCACTCTCGAATATTTCCGCATTTAACGGAGGATGGGAATGGAATAATGTAGAGCCGACCGATTCTTTCGGAAATAATTATTCTACAGCGTGCAATTATGTGGTGTTTTCGGATTTTCAAGATACCATTTATAATCAGAAAGGCTACTGTGGCTCGGCAAATGGCTACAGTCAAGTTTTTGCAGAATATCGCACAAACGGCGAATACAATATGCTCTCCATGCAACTTGCACCACATACAGAAATTAGACAAAATGGTAAAACATTTATCCAAATTTATGCCGATGATACATTGATTTATACTTCTCCGACAATAACAAGGAAAACCGACGCTTTTGTTTGTGAAGTTGGAATCGCAGGAGCCGAATACATAAAGATTGTTGTAAATGTATTACATACCGAACTCGGACTAAGAAGTGACGGTGCAATTCTCATTGCAGATGCACAATTATGGCCAAAATGAGAAGCAGGAGGGCATATAAATGCAAGACTACGATAAAACAACACGATTTACCAGTGCAGCCAATCAAACTGCCAGTTCCATGGTAACAATCTTTGATGGCGACATTGCACCGCGCACGATCCGACTCAGCGAGTTCGGTAAAAATTTCATATATTTCGGGCGTGATCCGAAGAACGATATTGTACTTACTTCGCACCTTGTTTCCTCTGAGCATGGACGCTTCGTTTATAAAAACGGAGCATGGATCATGGAGGACAAGGCAGCATACAAAGACAACGGAAGCACGAACGGTCTGATCTACAACAACGCGTCCATCATTTCCCGTACCATCAGTGATGGCGATTTCATCCGAATTGATGATGGCGTTGAGACCGTTTCCGAAGGTGTTCTGTTTATTTTCTCTTCTGCTGACTCGGACAACAAGTGGCACTCTGTGCCACTTTCCGGGAAGCAGGAACTGACAATCGGCCGTGAGGAAAGCTGCGATATAACCTTACCCCACGTGTCTGTTTCCAAAGTCCACGCAAAAATCATCCGTGAAAGCAGCGGATGGTATATTGTGGACAGCGGTAGCACAAATGGTGTCATTGTTAACAACAAGCGTATCTCCGGCAAGGAAAAGCTGCACGAGAAAGATGTCATCGCCATCACCAACTCTAAGTTGATTTTTACATCAACGATAATCTCGTACTGCTGCTACAAGAGCGGCATATCGGTTGATGCATCCGACATCGTTATCAAGCGCGGCAAGGGTAAAAAGTCCTTTATCACAAGTAACCATGTAAGTCTTAACATCAAGCCGGGTGAATTGATTGCAATCATCGGCGGTTCTGGTGCAGGCAAATCCACCATCCTGAACTGTATGTGCGGGTACCTGCAACCTACCCAGGGCGAGGTATACATCAACGGTGTTAATCTGTATCAGAATTTCGACTCTCTGAAAAAACTGGTGGGCTATGTACCTCAGTCGGATATCGTATATGATAATCTGACCTTGCATGATATGCTGTTGTACACCGCAAAACTGCGTCTTCCGAAAGACACCACACCGGCAGAGAGAGAAGCGGCTATCACCAGAGCGATAGATATGGTCGAATTGCCTGAGAAACGGGACAGCCTCATTAAGTCCCTCAGTGGCGGTCAGAGAAAACGTGCCAGCATCGCCGTTGAGCTGCTGTCCGATCCTAATCTTCTGCTCCTTGATGAACCTGCATCCGGTCTTGATCCCGGAACAGAACGCAATTTGATGCAGTCTCTGCGTAGCATGGCTGATGGCGGAAAAACAGTCATTCTCGTTACACACAGTACGCTTCAGTTGAAGATGTGCGATAAAATCGTTTTCATGGGCAAGGGTGGCAATCTTTGCTTCTTCGGCTCTTATGATGAAGCGCTGGCGTTCTTCGGAGTATCCGACATCGTTGACGTGTACAACATGATAACCGAGCAATCCAAGCAATGGAGTGCCAAGTTTGAAAAAGCCAGAGTGGCTCCCGGCAAGGTGCGACAGACCGAGTCGGCATCCGGTAAATCCAAAGAAAGCCGCATCAAACAGCTTTGTGTTTTGGGTTCCCGCTACCTGAAACTGGTAGCAAATGACAAGCAAAGGTTGTTACTTCTCTTGGTTCAGGCTCCTTTGCTGGCGGTACTGATTTCCTTTGTTGCTGACGGTAAGCAGTTTGAACAGTACGAAATGACAAAGAGCCTACTCTTCGCGCTTTCATGTTCGGCTTTCTGGGTTGGTATGCTGAATGCCATCCAGGAGATCTGTAAAGAGCGCACCATCATGAAGAGAGAATACATGACAGGTTTGTCTCTGAGTGCGTATGTATCCTCCAAAATCATCGTTCTTGGAATCCTTTGCTTGATTCAGAGTGCCTTGATTACCGGTGTATTCAGCGTGATGGTTGGTCTGCCGGAAGAGGGCGTGTTGATGCATCCGTTCCTTGAATTGTTGATCACGACCTTTATCACAGCGGTATCCTCTACCGCTATGGGCTTGTTCGTATCTTCGTTGTTTACCAATGCGGACAGAGCCATGACGGTTGCACCCATTCTTTTGATGCCTCAGATCCTTTTCTCTGGCTTGATATTCAAACTGAGCGGAGCAACAGAGATTATTTCCTGGGTTGCTGTCTGCCGTTGGAGCATGGAAGGCTATGGCACAACTGCCAATCTGAATGATCTGCCGCTGAAGTTGCAGCAGGAAGGCATTATGATTTCACACGAAGCAGAATCCTTCTTTGAGTTTACTTCTTCGCATCTGCTTACATCGTGGGGTATCCTGGTTCTTTACACTGTTGTTTTCTTAGTCCTTGCCAGAATTATTCTGTCCAAGGTCGGAAAGGAAAAGTCGTAATATGGAAGACCATGATATACGAGATTATGATTTCACAGATGCTGCCTGGGAGTCATTGTATGATGCAGTTGATGACACGCAGTTCCTCGACAAAGATGCACAGCTCATCTACAACTCTCTCAGGCACCGTTTGAAAATCCGTTCATTCGGTGATTACCTCAAGCGTTATATATATGAGAAAGCTGGCCTAACAGAGCCTTTCTCGGAAATACCGATCAGAGAGTACCAACTGATTATCCGTAGTGCGTTTTCGGACAATCATACCCCTGCATCGTTTACTGGCACGACCGCCAAATTGAGCGCACTTTCTAAAAATTGGCTCACACAGCAAACGGTAAAGCGGAATGTGGTATTCTTGTTGGGCTTCGGGCTCAATATGAGTGTTGACGACGTTAATATGTTTCTGACCAAGGCTCTTCGCGAACAGGAGATTAATCCCAAAAATCCGTTTGAGGTGATATGTTGGTACTGCTATCATAAACGGTTCAACTACCTCAAGTTTGAACAACTGTGGCGGATTTATAATGAAACCCAACCGAACGCTATTGATATGGGACATTTTTACGGTGAACAGACCATCGGTGTCAGACACTCTATGCACTCAATCCACGATGATGCCACCCTGATTGCTCATCTTGCAAAATTGAAGGCAACAGAGGATATGTCTGCGATGAGTTTTACCGCCAGAAAGTGTTTTGACAGTCTGTACGATGAGGCCAGAGAATTGATTGCCCAGATGTACAACGCATATGAAGACACCGAGTATGAGGAAGCGGTTCAAGAATACATCCATCGACTGTCTTTCAATGACCGATTGTTCGATTCGGAAAAGCAAAAACGCATAGAGCAGTTCCGTTCAAAGAAGAAGGTCTTCAGCAAGGACGATATCACGGAGAGTGATATAGAGCATATCATCTGTGCTGCAATACCGACTGACCAGCATGGTAATTTGACTCCCAGCAAGGCATCCAAGCTAAACGAGCAATTTGCCGGAAGACGGTTTAGTCGTCAGCGTATCGGAGATATCCTTTCCGGGAAAACAGAGGTCACACGCTTTGAGTTGATTACACTTAATTTCTTTATGTTCTCACAGAAATTAGATGAGTATCCCAATCCTAAAGATCGGTATTTGAAGTTTCACAAAACTACTGATGAAATACTCGAACGGTGTTTCCTTGGGAAGATATACATCCAAAATCCCTATGAATGTTTCGTTTTAATGTGCATTCTGTCGGACGATCCGTTGGGTACATACGCTGATGTATGGGAACTGTCCTATCATTAATAATCGAATATCACCTTTAACCAGAGGGGCCGTTCAGTTTATGGACGGTCCCTCTTTTGCGGTAAAACGCATTTTACAAGTGACAATGGCAACCGACTATAATAAAGACACAGCAACAAACAAAGCAAACAGGTCCGGTAAAACCGAATTTACAGACCTGAATTGCTAAAGGATATAATGAAGACAGATAAACCGAAAGGGGTAACGATTATGAAAAAAGCTATCTTAATCATCAGTTCCGTAGTGTTGTTGCTTCTCGCAGCGGTTGTTGGAGGCTTCGGCCTTTATATCGTGAACACTCCTGAGTATGCACTCAAGAGCATTATTGAGGATGTAAACACTTCCGGTATGGAGGGGTTGGAGCCTCACCTGACCGGCAAAGCAAAAGAAACGTTGGATGCAGTTTCTTCCGTTACTAAAAGTGGCCTGTTCAACACGATTATGGGTTTCATCAATCAGAATGACTACATCGGAGTTCTGAAATCTGAAATTCAAGAAATACAGTGGGAGGTTGATGATGTTCTAAAAAGCGAAGAGAATGCCGCAGTTGTACTCTCCTTCAATTATGAGGATAAGCTAATTGGCACAATCGAGATTTCCATGATTAGAGAGGGGGGAGAATGGAAAGTTGATAGCATCGAATTCCCGAAATTCACGGAAATTAACTGGTAACCTTCCGGGGACTGTGCTGAACAGCTTGGTTGCATCCACACTTCACAACAAGAAATCGAGGTTATCCCCATGAAAAAAACGAATTCTTTCCGTTGTGCTTACCCTGCTTATGGTCTTCTCAATGATTCCTGCAACATCGCTGACAGCACAGCAAAAAACCGATTCTTCGGCCTATTGCACCGTCAGAATCATGCTGAGAGACGGCAATGGTAATTACATCTGTAGCTGGATTGGCAAGGGTGGTGTCAACACGTTGTTCAAATGTTAAATGTTTCTGATTGCCTTTATTACAGGAATGCTCCAATCTGCACAGGCAGGCAATCAGCTGCTAATACAATTATAAAGAGATACCTATCAGAGACAACAGGCAAATATGTGTGCAGGAGTAATTTCAATGATGCTGGAATTTACTCTTGCACACTGGAATTAAAAATTACATTTATGTGTCAGATAATATTAGAAATTTGAATAAAAGAAAAAGCGAACAAATGTTCTAAAATGTGTTTACAATAAACATCGCATTTGATATAATTATATCGTTAGGATGAGGTTTGGGACGATATTACTACTGCGGAAGAAGGGATATAGTGAGTTATGCACATGAATTATGGCCAATCGATGGAAAAAGTTTTTTTGATATAGGCGATCAACGTTATTTAGTGCACATTAAATGGAGTAGAAATTTAAAGAGCGATTATCAGAAACTATCAGAAAATTTTTTTATGTGTGGATATAAAATATGTGAGAAGATAGTAGATAGTGGACACGATAATATTAAGTCTGACATGTGGTTTTTGCCAAGTATGTATTTATTCAGACAGGGAATGGAGTTAGGAATAAAGGCTCTGATTTGCGATGTGGTTGCAAATAAGAATAAAATACAGCAAATATTTCTTGGATGTAAACATGATTTATACATGTTGTTTGAAGCATATGAAGCGGAAACTACACTTACTCTTACTTCGAACGAATATGATTGGATTAAGAAATATTTGTTATCATTAGAAGAAGTAGATGCGAAGTCTGATTTGTTTCGATTTCCTTTTGAAGATGATTTTTTATCTGTGTACAGGAATGAATTTTTAGATGTTGTGGACATGGCAAATAGTATGTTACAAGCATATGGAATCATACAGAAATGTTTAAAAATATCGGAGAGCGAAAGAATAGATAGATTTGATTCCACCCGTTCTTCAGATTTTTTACAATTTGCGAGTCATGGGTTTGGTAATTGCTCTTTATGGGAGTCTATTTCAGGCGATGGTTTTCATAAGCAAGTTCTGGGGTATAGTTTGGCAACAGAATATTTGTTTTATGAATGTGATGAAATTTCACAGGAGGATAAGACCTTTGCAATATTGTTTTTATTGAGGAACCTTATTGAATTAGGTTTAAAGAGGATGTTTCATAAAACAATAGAACATGGTGTGCCAAGGAAAATCTTTTTGAGCAAGAGAAGGAGTCATTTACTTTACAAAGAGTTATGGAAGAATGTACGTCCAATGATTGAATATTATTCAAAAGCACAAGGACAAGATTTAGAGATAATTGATATTGTAGAAAAACAAATTCAAGAATTAGGTAACATAGATAAAAATGGTGATGTTTTTAGATATCCTACTTCTTACAGCTTGGAATACCGTTTTGACAATATAGATATAGACTTGAAAGATGTGTATGAATATATGCAGGGAATATTTAATTTTTGTGATGGATGCGATGACGAATTTGAAGCTGTTGCAGAATGGGAATCTGATATGAGAAGTGAAATGGCACAGTATGCAGATTGGTATTAAAGGGGTATCGTGGTATGGCAGAAAAAATAAGAAAGCTAAGTAATTCAGAAATAGAAGTATTGTCCAAGATTGTTGGAGAATGCATGACTGGCACTCAAATGGATAGGAAATTTCATGAGTGTGGAGTAAGGGATACAAGTAATGAAAGTACAAAATGGAAAAGGATATTTTATACATTTCAGGCAAGACAGGAAGTTGATGGTTCATCGCTATTTAATACTGCTTTTTCAGTAAATAATCCAAGATTGGCGTTAAACTCATTATGGACATCTACAGAAAGAAATCTGCAAAATGGATTGAAGGAAATGCTAAATGGAGTTACGCATATGGTGCGAACGTAACAGCACACGAACTGAAAGTTAAATGGGTTGTAAATGAGCAGGATGCAATTGATATTTTAACAACTATTTCCTTTTTACATAAGCAGTTGGATGAGTGTTTTGTGGTTCCACAGCATATAATATAAATAAATTTGAGCAATAAGTGATTGTTGAGGACGAAGAAATATGGTATATTTGTAATGAAGAAAGGGTGTGATTGTATGTTGGCAACAAATGTACAAAAAGTAATCGAACCAACTGATACTGCAAAGTTGGAATTTTATCGATTAATTGGTGAAGGCTATAAAGCAATGCAAGATGGCAGAACCAGTACAATCGATGAAGTAAGAGAAAAGTTAAAAAAGAAGAGAGAAGAACGTGGCTAGTGTGGTATTTACGGAACCAGCAGAGTATGATTTGCTGGACATAGAATACTATATCTTCGTTGACATTTGCAATCCTCAAGCAGCTCAAAGAATATCAGATGGTATATTAGATGCCGCTAAAAAACTAAGTGAATATCCAACAGGTCATCCACTTGTAGATGATGAACTTTTACGAGGCGTAGGACTTCGAATGACACGCTTTGATAACTACAACATTTTCTATTATTATGATATGCAAAATGATGTAGTGTACATAATCAGAGTTTTATATAATAAAGTGGATTGGCAAAGTTTATTAAAAAAATAAATAGTCAGAATCAAGCCTCCAAGTCCCCGAAGATTTGGAGGTTTTCTTCTGCCCATTTTCGGATGAGAGTAATTTCCGAAATAAATAATCTGTGGTACAATATCCTTGAGTTTATAAGAAGATAGACAAAAGAAGACATTATATTTTGTGGAGGTATTCAGATGGGGATGGATATAGAAAAATTGGCCACGAGTGCGATAGAAGATGCAATAGCAAAGACAGATTATATTACTCCTTATGTGAACAGTGGGGATAAAGAACCTTGTTGGGATGGATATTTTTATGCATATACGGATACTTCTAAGAAGAACGAGTTTTATATTGGAAAGGTGCCAGTTCAGGTAAAAGGGCAGAAGTGTAAAGAATTTGCAGGGAATGAGCATAAATATTTAGTTAGAGTAACGGACTTAAAAAATTTTCGTATAGAAGGTGGAACCATATATTTTGTGGTGCAAATAAACGATAGTGGAGATAAGAAGATATTTTATAATGCATTGCTGCCGTTTGAACTTAATAAGATGCTTTCTGAAGCCGGAAGAAAGAATAAAATAACGGTTAAGATGTATGAATTTCCTCAAGATAAAAATGAGATAACAAATATCATATTAAACTTTGTTCGGGATAAAGAAAGTCAGGTGTTGTTGAGAAATGGAAAAAACATATCTGTTGAGGAGATTGTAAAACGAATTGGCCTAGATAAGTGTTCTTTTACATTTTCTTATACAGGTCTTGGATACAATTCGAAAGAGCCATATAAATATTTGTTTGAACATGATGTATATTTATATGCGGAGTGTAAAGATTTGAACTTAAAGGTTCCTATAGACCATATGTGGCGCGCGGAGATTTGTAAGACAGAACTGGACGGAGAGGTTAGAGTAGGAGACATTATTTATTATAATGGATATGAAGTATTTCATAAACCGGGAGGTGATGAAATACATATAGGTAAAAGTATTAAGTTTATTATTCAAAATGATGGAACATCCAAAGTGCAATATAAATTAAGCGGAAACTTAAATGAACGTATTGTGGCAGAGGAGATGTTGATTGAGCTGATCAAGGAAAAGGCAGTGTTTGTGAATAATGTGAGATTGGAAATTAATCCATCAGAAGATGAATTGGAAACATTTGAACTACAAAAATCAGAGGCACATTTAGAACACTTAAAAACGGTAAAAGAAATCTTGGATAGCTTTGGGGTTAATGAGCCATTAGATTGTGAGAACCTGACAGAAAAGGATGAAGAATATATAAAAATGCTTATTCTGTCTCAAAAACATAATGAAAAAATAGGATTCAATAATATGCATATTCCACCAATTGCGTATGTACAAATAGGCAATCTGAAAATTTTATTACATTTCAAGGAACAGGATGATGGGAAATATATTATAGAGAACTATTGTAATTGCAATATCAGAGTTGCTGGAGAGTATACAGAGGGAACGAAATTTCCGACTTCAAAATATACGCTTCTTATGGCGGAAGATTTTGCGACAATATCTAACTTAAATTTTGAGATTATTGTGGATGAGCTGATACAGATAAATAATCCCGGACATATTTCCCGAACAATATTTACATTGTTGGAAATGCTTAAAGCGTATGATGTAAAAAAGAACCAAATGCTTCTGGATTCGGTAATACGACTTGCAGATTGGTTAAAGCAGGTTGATGGGACGGACGTATCATTGGTTAATTTGTTACAGAGTTATTATAGAAAACGAGAACTGAATGAAGATGAAGAAAATAAATTAGAGGATGTGATTGCTCGTAATCGTGCAAATAGACAAATATGTGCAGCCGCAAATATTTTACTCGGAAATTCAAAGCGAGCGAGAAGTATAATTGACACTTTGCCAGACGAGCAGAAAAAAATATTTGAGGAATATCCTATTTTTTCTATGCTAAAGGACCGATAAAGTACTAAGAATATTCTTGATATTTTTACGTGCTTTTAGTAAGGATGGAAATGGAGGTACACTATGCCAAATAGAGCTTACATGTATAACAAAACAGGAAGCCCAGTTGATGCAAACAAAGTTGGTATTGAAAATAGAGACACAAAATTTATTTGCTGCACAGAAAATTGTAATGCTGAAATGATATTGTGCAAGGCAGGAACAGAAGATGCCTATTTTAGGAGCAGAAAAAAACAAGATCACGTTAGTGCCAATTGTATAAAGAGTTCTATATTTTTTAATCCGGATAAATATGATGAGGCATTATTTGATATTGGTTTTGCATTTGAAAGTATGTTAGGTCAAAATCATACTATTCAAACAATCAATAGAGGAGAGATCGGAGTTAGAAGGGGTGTTGTCGGAGGGCATAGGAGAATAAGGATACATACTTTGCCTATCCTGTATGCGATGTGTATATCAAAAGACAAGAATGAAACATACAATGGAGTATTAATTGATGATATATTTGCAGATAAGGACAATTATCAGAGATACTCCAATGGCATTGAAGGATTTAAGATTGTTGAAACTTCCTTTTATTATTTTACAGATGCAGAAAAATCTATTACTCTAAATTATCCAATAAATAATAAAGGGATGAACAGTTGGGTAAAAATCCGATTTGAAGAAGAGGCTTTATATAAATCTCAGAAAAGAAAATTATATAAGTCATTGCATATTGAACCTATTATTATTGCAGGAGGATGGACAAAATCTCCGAAAGAGTCTAAACACCATAGTGAATGTGTAATACATAAAAAGTCGCAGATTTATTATGCGGAATTGCAATGAGAAAATAATCCGAATGCAATTACTTATAAACGAAGTGGCCAGAATCAAGCCTCCAAGTCCGCAAGAGATTTGGAGGTTTTCTTCTGCCCATTTTTCAGGAAAGCAATTTTCGAAACAAACAATCTGTGGTACAATATCTCCGAGGTTATATAGGCAGGAGAGTACCATAGGGAAAGAGCAGAATACAAATCACACATAAGCCAATACGGCTTATATCTCAAAAACAAATCTAATCTTTTTCTATGGCAGGGGCAAAGTGTTGCACAATGCTTATTTTTTGCCAGTCCGATAGGGGGACTGTTGCATCATTTTTAATCCATGGCTTAACGAAAAAGCCAAGGGATGCGCATCTTTATTGCACACTCATGGCATGTGGAGTGCGTGGTTCTGTTGACTAAAGTACAGAAGTAAAAGTGTGAAAATGGCTTGAAATCCCATTGTTTTAAGTGCTAGGAAACATATCAACTCAACGGTTAAATTCTCATAGGTTTGAGCCGACGGAATATAAAATTTTAAATCGGGCAATCTTTTATGTGAGCAGGCTGATTTCGTCACAAAAGGAAAGAGATTTTGTAAATACTAACTACGATGACATTAAGCAGGTATTCAGCATATGGATATGTATGAACATGGATTATAACAGCCTAAGCCATATCCATTTAACAAAAGATGAGATGCTAAAACCATGTAACTGGAAAGGCAATCTCGATCTGTTAAACATTGTGTTAATAGGAATTACAAATGAGATTCCGGAGCATGATGAAAAATATGAAATGCACCGGTTGATTGGAGCATTACTTTCAAGTGAACTGAAAGAACAGGAAAAATTGTATATTATAGAACATGAATATAATATTCCAATCAGTCAAGAATTCAGGGAGGATGTGAGAATTATGTGTAATCTGAGTACAGGAATTGAAGAAAAAGCTACTGAAAAAACAAGCGAAAAGTTTATTCTGAATATGTATAAAAAAGGTTATACATTGGATCAGATCGCAGATGTAGCTGAAACAGGTGTTGATGAAGTTAAAGCGATTATTAAGAAGAAAGAGCCTGCAATGGCGTAAACTTTATTAACCCAAAAGATCTAAAAATAAGACGGCAAATTGTCAACAAGTTGTTGATGATTTGCCGTCTTTGTTTGTATAGTGGAGTTATTCTTCTTTTTTCTTAGCCCTTGTCTTATAGACATTATAGCGAATCTTTATGAATTGTTCCGGAGAAACACATTCGGATGGAATTAATATTTTTTATTCAAATGCAAAGAAAAAAATAAATAATTATATTTCATAAACGTTTCATAAATGGCGTGTAGAATGTTATTGTAAGCAGCAATGGAATGCTAAGAAAAATAGAGAGGTGTGGTTAGTAAAGTGATAAAAAATGCTATAGCATACATTACAAGAAAGAGAAATAGAACTTTAATAATTTTTATCATATTGACTATAGTTTTTTCTTGTTTGTATTCTTGCTTGACAATAATGAAATCAAGCAATGAAATAGAAAAGGCTTTATATGAAAGTTCTAATTCTTCAATTTCAATAACAAAAAAAGATGGTGAATATTTTAATGTTAATCAATTTAAAGATATTGAAAAATTAAAAGAAGTTGAAGAAATAATAATTCAATATGATGGATTAGCAAAACTAAAAGATGCTAAAGTAGTTAGCGGAGAACAAATAATAAATAGAGAAGATTTATCTGACGAATTTAAGAATGTTGTTTCATTTGAAGCTACAAATAATACTAAAAGAAATATTTTATTTAGTAGTAGAGTGTTTACAATTAAGGAAGGTAAAAATATAGAAGAAAATGATAAGAATTCAATTATTGTTCATGAAGAATTTGCTAAAAAAAATAATTTAAAATTAGGTGATGAAGTTAATCT
>ERZ1034920.910-NODE-910-length-20709-cov-6.461993_pt1 | contig 20709 bp, 18 predicted proteins | sample MGYA00520688_ERZ1034920 | MGnify/ENA primary metagenome ERZ1034920 (study PRJEB33766, sample SAMN09781785) | gut metagenome | biome: gut microbiome | host: Homo sapiens | place: Madagascar | study: EMG produced TPA metagenomics assembly of the PRJNA485056 data set...
GAAACTTCGAATTCCTACGGTTTTGCCCTTGACTTCATATAGCTGGTCTCCTTTCTCGCTGGGGGCGTATCGCGCGACGTTGCCGGTCGAGGGGTGCATCGCGCGACGTTGCCGGCCGCTACGTTAAGAATACCAGGAGGAAGGCGGTTTCCGCTGCCATGTATCGCGCAACTTTCGGTTGCGAGGCGGTTAATCAGGGGATTTGCGATTACCGTTCGATAACGGGGAATCGTTGCCGGATACGGGAGTGATATGCTGTGGCGCACTCCGATGGATTTCTCGCGGGGATCGCGGGGCATGCGCCTCGCCGTCTCCGTTGCGACGGAAGGGGCGGATGTGAAGACGGAGCAGGGACTCGGACGCAAGCTGTGGCGGCTTGTCGTGGAGAACAAGCGCCTCGTCATCTTGGCGGTGTGCGCGATCGTGTTCGTGGCGCTGCTCGAGGACGTCCTGGAAGGCGAGCTCGGCCGTCTCGACCGCGCCGCCTACGCGCTCATCGTCGAGCGGCTGCGCGCGGACTGGCTCACGCCCGTCATGGAGTCGATCTCGGCGCTCGCGACGCCGGTGTCGCTTATCGTGTTCCTGCTCGTGATCGTCGCGTTCGCGCCGGGCAAGCGTCCGGGCGCCTGCGCCGCGACCAACCTCGTGCTCGTGTTCCTGCTCAACCAGACGCTCAAGGCCATCGTTCAGCGTCCGCGTCCCGACGGCTTCCAGTTGGCTGTCGAGCAGGGCTTCAGCTTTCCCTCGGGTCACTCGATGGTGGCGATGGCGTTCTTCGGGCTGCTCGTGTGGATGGTGTGGCACTACGAGTCCGACCGCGCCATCCGCATCGGCTGCTCCGCCGCGTTCGGCCTCGTCATCGTGCTCGTCGGCGTGAGCCGTATCTACCTGGGCGTCCACTACGCCTCCGACGTCCTGGCCGGCTTCTGCGTGTCGCTTGCGTGGCTCGCCATCTACACGCATGTCGCCGCGCCGCTGTTTTTGGGGCCCGTGCCTGCGCGAAATAAGGTTTTAACCGAATAGCGCGCCCGACGGTCCGTGGGGCAAGCCTCCGTTTGCTATCATATGCGGGTTGACGTGGGCGCGCGTTTCCGAATGCGGACGCGCCCCGAAGGGAGCAAAGGAACCCCAATGACCCAGCATCTTTCCGAAGACGACGTGCGCGGCATGGCGGCGTACGCGCGTATCGGCCTGGATGAGCAGGAGCTCGCCCAGATGACCGTCGATCTGAACAGCATCATCGACACGCTCAAGCCCATCACCGAGTTCGACCTCGAGGGGGTGGAACCCACGTTCCATCCCATCGGAAGCCTGTCGAACGTGATGCGCGAGGATGTGGAGCAGCCGTCGTTCACGCAGGAGGAGGCGCTCTCCAACGCGCCGCGCCAGCAGGACGGCAGCTTCCTGATCCCCTCGATTCTGGGAGAGGGAGGCGATCGCTGATGGCCGGCATCATGCAGATGGGCGTCCGCCAGATCCGCGAGGGTCTGGCTGCCAAGGAGTTCTCGGCGCGCGACGTCGCCCGTGCGGCGCTTGACGCGATCGCGGAGCGCGACGGCGAGGTGCACGCGTACCTGGAGGTCACCGAGGAGCAGGCGCTCGAGGCTGCGGATCGCATCGATGCTGCGGTCGCGCAGGACGCGCTTGACGAGCTGGGCCCGCTTGGCGGCGTGCCGGTGGCGTTCAAGGACAACATGAACCAGATCGGCACGCGCACCACGTGCTCCTCGCGCATGCTCGAGAACTACGTGTCGCCCTACACCGCGACGTGCGTGCAGCGCGCGATCGACGCGGGCGGCATCCCGCTGGGCAAGCTCAACATGGACGAGTTCGCGTTCGGATCGTCCACCGAAACCTCCGCGTTCGGCCCCACGCGCAACCCGTGGGACCTCGCGCGCGTGCCGGGCGGCAGCTCGGGCGGCAGCGCGGCGGCGGTGGCGGCCGGCATGGCGTGCGTGACTCTCGGCAGCGACACGGGCGGTTCGATCCGCCAGCCTGCCAGCTTCTGCGGCGTCGTGGGCGTCAAGCCCACCTACGGCATGGTGTCGCGTTACGGCGTGGTGGCGTTCGGCAGCTCGCTCGACCAGGTGGGGCCGTTCGCGCGCAGCGTGGAGGACGCCGCGTGGGCGCTGCAGGCGATCTGCGGCCACGACCCGCGCGACTGCACGTCGCAGGATATCGACGTCGATTTCCTCGGCGCCGTGCGCGAGGGCGCCCACGGCGTTGCGGGCATGCGCATCGGCCTGGTCAAGGAGTTCCTGGAGGCGGAGGGCCTCTCCGCCGAGGTGCGCGCCAAGGTTGAGGAGGCGGCGGCGAAGCTGCGCGACGCCGGCGCCGAGATCATCGAGGTGCAGCTGCCGCATGCCGATGCCGCCATCAGCGCGTACTACGTGCTGGGTCCCTGCGAGGCGTTCAGCAACCTGGCGCGCTTCGATTCGGTGCGCTACGGCCTCGCCGACCCCGGCCACAAGGATCTGTCCGGCCAGTACGAGGCGAGCCGTGCGGCGGGCTTCGGCGCCGAGGCCAAGCGCCGCATCCTGCTGGGCAGCTACCTGCTGTCCTCGGGTGTCTACGACACGTACTACTATCCCGCGCAGCAGGTGCGCACGCTCATCACGCGCGACTACGTGCAGGCGTTCGAGAAGTGCGACGCGATCCTTGCGCCGGCCAGCCCGCGCACCGCGTTCAAGTTCGGCGAGATCAGCGATCCGGCGCAGATGTACCTCTCCGACATCTTCACCGTGCCGATCAACATCGCGGGCAACGGCGGCATGACCGTGCCGGTGGGACTGGGCGCCGACACCGGGTTGCCGGTGGGCGTGCAGATCATCGCGCCGCAGTTCAAGGACGCCAACATGCTGCGCGCCGCCGCGGCGTTGGAGCAGGCGTACGGCCCGGCGCCCATCGCGCCAGCCTACGCCGGCGGAAAGGCGGGTGAGTAGCCGTGAAGAAGCTCGAAGAGGTCCTGAAGGATTGGGAGGCGGTCATCGGCCTGGAGATCCACGCCGAGCTGACCACGCTCGAGACCAAGATGTTCTGCGGCTGCAAGCTGGAGTTCGGCGCAGCTCCCAACACCCACACCTGCCCGGTGTGCCTGGGGCTGCCCGGCGCGCTGCCGGTGCCCAACAAGGCCGCCATCGAGTCGATCGTGCTCGCGGGCCTGGCCACCAACTGCGACATCGAGAAGCATTCGATGTTCTACCGCAAGAACTACATGTACCCCGACATGGCCAAGAACTTCCAGACCACCCAGGGCCCCATCGCGTTTTGCATGCGCGGCCATCTGGACCTGGAGGTCGACGGCGCGGGCGCCAAGGAGCGCATCGACCTGGGCGATCTCAAGCCCGGCGAGACGGGCGCGCCCGGCACCACCGCGGCCAACGTCACGCGCACCGAGGACGGCTACGTGGCGCACGTTGGCATCACGCGCATCCACATGGAGGAGGACGCCGGCAAGATGGTGCACATCGGCGGCGGCGAGGGCCGCATCGCCGGCGCCACGCACAGCCTCGTCGACTACAACCGCGCCGGCACGCCGCTCATCGAGCTGGTGACCGAGCCGGATCTGCGCACGCCCGAGGAGGCGCGCCTGTTCATGCAGAAGCTGCGCCAGATCTACCTGGCCATCGGGATCTCCGATTGCTCGATGGAGGAGGGCAGCCTGCGCTGCGATGGCAACGTGAGCCTGCGCCGCCGCGGCTCGACCGAGTTCGGCACCAAGACCGAGCTCAAGAACATGAACAGTTTCAAGAACCTCCACGACGGCCTGGCCTACGAGATCTGCCGCCAGGCCGAGGTGCTCGAGGAGGGCGGCATCATCTACCAGGAGACGCGTCATTGGGATCCGTCGGCCAAGCGCACCATCGTGATGCGCGTCAAGGAGACCGCCGACGACTACCGCCTGTTCCCCGAGCCGGATCTGGCACCCTACGACCTGTCCGATGAGTTCATCGAGGGCGTGCGCGCGAAGCTTCCCGAGCTGCCCGACCAGAAGGCAGCGCGCTATCAGCGCGACTTCGGGCTTTCGGCCTACGATGCGCGCCATCTGGTGGAGCATCGCGCCACGGTGCGCTTCTTCGAGGCGTGCATGGCAGAGGCGGGCGATGCGGCGGGCAAGCTGGCAAAACCGGTGGCGAACCTGGCCATCAACGACCTGACCGCGCTGATGAACGCCGATGCGTCGTTCGATCTTGAGGAGAGCCCCTTCACGCCCGCGCGCGCCGTGCAGCTCACCAAGCTCGTTGCCGAGGACGTCATCTCATCCAAGCAGGCCAAGGAGGTGCTGGCGGCCGTTATCGACGAGGACGAGGACCCCGAGGCCATCGTCGAGGCGCGCGGCATGAAGCAGGTGTCGGACACCGGCGCCATCGAGGCGGTCGTCGACACGGTTATCGCGGCGCATCCCGACGAGGTCGCGCGCTACAAGGACGGCAACCAGAAGCTCATCGGCTTCTTCGTCGGCCAGTGCATGAAGGAGATGCGCGGCCAGGGCAACCCCAAGCTGATCAACCAGCTGCTCGCGCAAAAACTTGCAGAATGAGAAAAAGGGACAGTCACTTTTTCTCATTTTCGAGATAGGAACGACGATGGAACGCGGCTACATCCAGGTATATTACGGCGACGGCAAGGGCAAGACGACCGCTGCCGTCGGGTTGGCCGTGCGTGCGGTGGGTGCGGGGCTTACGGTGTGCTTCGCGCAGTTCATGAAGCCGGGAACTTCCTGCGAGCTGGAGGGTTTGCGCTCGCTGGGCGTGCGCATGATCAGCGGCGCGCAGAACAAGTTCAGCTTCCAGATGACACCCGAGGAGAAGGCTCAGGCCCGCCTGCGCAACGAGGCGATCCTCAACGAGGCACTCATCCTCAAGGACGACGTGCTCGTGCTTGACGAGGCGATGGATGCGTGCCGTCTGGGGCTGCTCGACCGCGAACGCATCCTGGCGCTGCTTCGCGACAAGCCGCATGGCCTGGAGCTCGTGATCACCGGACACGAGCCCGATCAGGAGTTCCTCGATCTTGCTGACTACGTCACCGAGGCGGTGTGCCACAAGCACCCGTATCGCGACGAGGGCGTGCGTGCCCGAAAAGGGATCGAGTATTAGGTCCGCCGGCTTGCCAGCCGGCGGAACAGGCCGACACTGCGAAGCCCCCTCGCACCCGATCTTCACGCGATCCCGAAGGCCACGTACCGAAGTACGCTTCGCCTTCGCGATCCCGCGAATCTCGGGCACGAGGGGGCTTCTCGTTGACTTTACGAACGACCCGTGAAGGGGTGTGTAAAACCTACTTGTGCTCAGCCTCGTACTCGGAGATGCACTTGGAGACTTCCTCCAGCACGCCGGGGAAGGTGCTGACGTTGAGGCCCTGGGTCAGGCACGGGATGTAGAACTTGCGGCGGTCGGCCATGCCCATGTAGTCCATGGCGTCGTAGACGCTGGCCTTGACGGACTCGGGGGTCCAGTCGGGCTTGTCGACGGCGTCGGAGTCGATGCCGCCCATGAAGGAGATCTGTCCGCCGTACTGGTCGACGAGCTTGTTCAGCTCGTTGGGGCGCAGCAGGCAGCCCTGCCAGATGTCAACGCCCATCTCGATCATGTAGGGCACGAGCGTCGCGCCGTAGGTGTCGGAGTGGTGGATGAGCACCTCGACGCCGTGGTCCTTGTAGTACTTGTAGACCTGCTTGTAGGAGTCCAGGAAGAACTCCTCGAACATCTCGGGCTTCATGAACGTGGACTTGGCGGTGCCCCAGTCGTCATGATGCAACAGCGCGTCGGGCTTGAGGTACTTGCAGATGGCCTCGGCCTGCTCCAGCTCGACCTCGGTGATGATCTTCATGATCTCGTGCACCTCGTCGGGGGAGTCGTAGAGAGCCATCAGCGTCTCGGTGATCTCGCCCAGGTCGTGCAGGCGCTCGAACATGCCGGGGAACACGGTGGCCATGACGAACTGCTCGTTCTTGTCGATGGCCTCGGCCTGGGCCTGCAGCGGCTCCCAGATGGCGGCGTTGTCCCAGCAGCCCTTCGGGATCGTGGTGAGCTGCTCCTCCCACTCGTCGAAGTCCTTGATGACGCGGTGCTCCATGTCGTGCATGGGCATGCGGCCGGGCTGGCCGGCCACCTGGAACCACACGCCCCACTCGTCGACCATGCGGCCGTCGGCATCCAGCGTGCGGTCGCACACCGGGTTGGCGATGACGCGGCTGAAGGCCTCCCACTGGTTGACGATGCGGTCGGGGTTGCCGCCGCGGATGCACTCGAGCAGGTTCTGCTTCTTGGTGAGCATTTTGTTTTCTCCAATCGCTTGATTGCAGACTTACTGGTAGTTCGTAGCGTCAGCGAGCGGGAGCGTGGCGAGTGCGGATGGCGTGAAAGGTTCTCGAAGCGTGCTTTTGCACGTGAGAGAACCTTGGAGCGCCAGCCGTGCCGCCACGCTCCCGCGCAGCGTCGGCTCGTTCCGTCGGCCGGTAGGCCGACGGAACCTTTAGTTGTAGAACTTCTCGACGGCCTTGAAGAACGCCTCGATGTTCTCCCAGGGGGACATCGGCGGCACGTCGCAGCCGGTGGAGATGACGAAGTTGGGGTAGCCGGAGCATGCCTCCAGGATCTCCGTCGTGCGCGCGGCGACCGACTCGGGGGTGCCGTTGCGCAGCTGGCTGGCCGGGTCGACGTTGCCCATCACGAGGGCGTCGGCGGGCATGAGCGGCAGGATGTCGGTCATCTCGATGGCGTTGCCGAAGTGGTAGCCCATGCATCCCAGCGACGCGATGGGCTCCGCCTGGGCGACCACGCCGTTGCCGCAGTTGTGGTACATCACCGCGAACTCGTCGTCCTGCACGGCGTCGACGATCTGCTTGACGTAGGTTGCGGAGAACTCGCGCGCCAGGTCCGGCGACAGCAGGCCCGCCAGCGGCTCGGCCATGACGATGCCGTCGGCGCCGCGGTCCTTGAATGCCTGGGCGTAGCCGGTGATGAACGCGGTCGCCTTGGCCAGCACTGCGTGCACCAGCTCGGGCTCCTCGTAGCACAGGATCATGATCTCGGAGACGTCCATCAGACGTCCCGCCAGCGAGAACGGGCCGATGCAGCCCGCCAGCACGGGGCGGTCGGAGATCTCCTGGCAAGCCTTCTCGATGGCCTCCAGGTACAGGCCCGTGCGGCCGGCGCCCACCTCGGGCACCTCCAGGTCGTCGGGGTCGGAGTCCTCGTCGACGATGGCGCCCACGACGGTGGGGACCTCGTCGTCGGACACGACGATCTTGCTGCCGAACGCCTCGGCCTCGACGGACAGATCCATGAAGCTCACGCTGGCGCCGGTGTCGCAGCGCTCGGCGACCAGGCGCATGGCCTCGGCCTGCTTCTCGGAGGAGCCGATGAGCTCGGCGACCGTGATGCCCATGGGCTGGATCGCCGGGAAGGACAGGACCGGCACGGCCTTCTTCTTATCGGCGGAGATGGTCTCCGCCACCCACTTGCGCATATCCATCGCTTGGACGCCCCTTTACGCCGCGAACTCGGCGGCGAGCTCGGCTGCCACGTTGGCGGCCTCGCCGGCGTCGTCGGTGTAGCTGTCGGCGCCGATCTCCTCGGCGTACGCGGGGGTCACGGGCGCGCCGCCGATCATGATCTTGACCTGGTCGCGCAGGCCGGCCTCGACGAACGCGTCGACGGTGTTCTTCATCTCGGGCATGGTGGTGGTCAAAAGCGCCGACATGCACACCAGGTGGCAGTCGGGGTTGGCCTTGACGTACTCGACGAACTGCTCGGGGGCGACGTCCACGCCCAGGTCCTCGACCTCGAGGCCCTTGCCCTCGATCATCATGCGGACGAGGTTCTTGCCGATGTCGTGCATGTCGCCCTTGACGGTGCCGATGACGGCCTTGCCCGCGGGCTCGGCGCCCTCGTCGACCAGGTAGGGCTTGAGGATCTCGGTGCCGGTGGACATGGCGCGCGCGGCCACCAGCATCTCGGGCACGAACACCTCGCCGGCGCTGAACTGGTCGCCGATGATGCCCATCGGCTTGATCAGGCCCTCCTCGAGGATGGTCTTGGGATCGATGCCCTCCTCGAGCGCCTGGGGCACCAGCTTCTTCACTTCCTTGCGCTTGCCGTTAAGCACCGCGCTCGAAATGTCCTCCGTCAACGACATAGGATCCTCCTATCACGAAAGCCTCCCCGCCTCGGCGGGGTGGGACGGATCGTCCGTCCCGGTACTCGAACAGGCCGTGCAACCTGTTCGCACGTGCCTTTTCGCTTGCGGCGGCATGCGCCTTCGGCGATAAAGCGAGGATACGGCGCGTGGGTGGCGCCCTCAATCGGCGGTGCGCCCCATGAGCTTGCGCGCCCATTGGGCATCACGCACAATGGATGATACCGCGCAATGTGGTGAAATAGGAAGCCAAATAGGATGTGCTGCGTAAATGGGCGCGGAGCAGCGATCCGGCGCCCCTTTTGGCTGCATGTTGCACAACGCGATAAGCCGCCTCCAACAACGCGAAGGAGTTGCCGCCATGGAGATCTTCATCGTCGAAGAACCGCATGATGCGCCCGCGCGCGGGCGCGCTGTGTCCGTGGAAGAGGGCGAGAGCCTTCTCGCCGCGCTGCAGCGCGCGGGCGTGCCGATGCAGGCGCCCTGCGGGGGAGCGGGGACCTGCGGCAAGTGCTCGGTCGACGTCTCGCGCGGAGGAGGGCCGTGGATGCGCGTCCTCGCATGCCAGACGGATGCGGAGGAGGGCATGCGCGTGCGCCCCCTCGCTCCGGAGGGCGGCCTGCATGTGGAGAGCTCCGACGCGGATGCGGGCGCCCTGGCGCGGTTCCGCCGCGACGCGGCGGAGGCGGGCGAGCTGGGCGTCGCGGTCGATCTGGGCACGACGACCATCGCCGTCTACCTGTTCGACGCGTCCAACGCGCGGCTTCTGGCGCGCGGCGGCGCCCCCAACCCCCAGGCCTCGTTCGGGGCCGACGTCATCAGCAGGATCAACGCCTGCACCGCGGGCGCGCTCGACGTGCTGGGCGACGCCGCGGCGCGCAGCATCCTGCAGCTCGCGCGTGACCTGTGCGCCGAGGCGCGGGTCGATCCGGTGCGCATCGGGCGCTGGGCGGTCGCCGGCAACACGGTGATGGAGCACATCCTGTGCGGCATCTCGCCGGAGGGCATCGGGGTCTATCCCTTCAAGCCCGAGTCGCTGTTCGGCGTCGAGCGCGCGGTGCCCGGACTGGGCAGGGCGTATCTGAGCCCGTGCGTGTCGGGCTATGTGGGCGGCGACATCTCCGCCGGCCTGGTCGCATGCGGTCTTGACGAGCTGGTCGACCTCGGCGGCGTGCCCGCTTCGCGCCGCGGGCGGCGTGCGCTCTTCGCCGATCTGGGCACCAACGGCGAGATGGCGCTCATCGCGGACAGCGAGCTCGTCTGCTGCGCCACGGCGACCGGCCCCGCATTCGAGGGCGCCAACATCTCCCAGGGGATGCAGGCGCGCGACGGGGCGATCGTCTCGTGCCGCTTCGAGGACGGCGCGTTCCGCATCTCCTCGCTGGGCGATGCGGAGCCGGTGGGCGTGTGCGGATCCGGCCTCATCGACGCGCTGGCGGCGTGCCTCGAAGCGGGCATCGTCGACGAGACCGGGCGCATGCTGACGCCCGACGAGCTGCCCGCCGACCGTTCCCACCTCGTGACGATCCGCGGTGGAAAGCCGGTCGCGCGCCTCACGTCCACGGGGACGGTCGCGCTCACCCAGAAGGACATCCGCGCGCTGCAGCTGGCCAAGGCGGCGGTCGCAGCGGGGATCTCGTGCCTTCTGGACGAGGCGGGGCTGTCGGTCGACCAGATCGACGAGTTCGTCATCGGCGGCGCGTTCGGCGCGCACCTGCGCCCCGCCGCCGCGGCCGCCATCGGGCTCATCCCCCGGGAGCTTCTGCCCAAGGTGCGCCTGGTGGGCAACTGCGCCGGCGCCGGAGCGTGCGCCGCGCTGCTGTCGCATGAGGCACGCGAGCGCATGGAGGCCATCGCGCGCGCCGCGCGCTATGTGGAGCTGTCGCTTGACGAGGGCTTCTCGGAGGCCTACATCGACGCGATGGAGTTCGAGGAGGCGATCGTGTGAGCGCAACGTTCGATCGGGATGCGCTTCGCCGTGCGGTGGAGGACGCCGGGTTCGACTGCGTGGGCGCGGTGAGCGCCGCCGACCTGCAGGTCCGCGACGAGGTGCGCGACATGTGCGCATCGGGGAAGTGCCACATGTACGGCCGCAACTGGGGCTGCCCGCCCGCGTGCGGCGAGCTCGATGAGTGGCGCGCGACGCTGGCGGGATGCGGCGAGGGGTTCGTGTTCCAGACGGTGATGGAGCTCGAGGACGAGTTCGACGGCGAGACGATGATGGAGGCCGAGGCGGTGCACAAGCGCCGCACCGAGGCGCTGGCCGACGCGCTCGCCGCTGCGGGTGTCTATCCGGACGGCTGCCTGGTGCTGGCGGCGGGCACGTGCACGCGCTGTCGGCCGTGCGCCTACCCTGAGCCGTGCCGCTTCCCCGATCGGCGCCTGGTGTCGATGGAGGCGGCGGGGCTTTTGGTGACGGACGTCTGCAATGCGGCGGGCGTCCCGTACAATCACGGCAAGCTCACCATGGCGTACACGGGCTGCGCGCTGCTGAGGTAGGGGGAGACGATGGTCATCACGGTCCGGATACTCGTGCACGAGCTCGAGCAGCGCTTCGGCGAGGTGCTCACGGGCTCGCTCAACCAGCGCCGCCAGTGCTCCGACGTGCGGATCCTGGGCGACGCCCCCTGCGAATCGGGGTTCTTCTACGTCGCGGACGCCGCATCGGCCAAGAGGCTTTCCGCCGAGGGCGGCTCCGATGCCATCGTGCTTGCGGTGGGCGAGAGCGCCGTCCCCGCGAAGGGGCAGCTGGCGCTGCGCCGCCGCGTGTCGCATCTCGAGGTGTTCGCCTATCTGCAGGACGTCTTCTCGCGCTACCGTTCGTGGCTTGAGGAGATGGATCGCACGCTCATCCGCAACGAGGGCCTCCAGGGGCTCTTCGACGTGAGCGAAGGGTTCCTGCGCAACAACACCATCATCGTCGATCCGGCGCTCAAGCTGCTCGCCCACACCAAGAACATCCCCTGCGACGACCCCATCACGGTCGAGCTCCTCAAGCACGGCTACCACACCGAGGAGAACATCCGCAAGTTCCAGCTCAACCGCCGGTTCGAGCCGTGGGCGACGCAGAACGGCTTCATCATCAACGACACCAACGAGATCTGCAAATACACCACCGCGGTGTTCTCGTTCAAGGCGGCGGGGTCGTTCTCGCTCATCGTGGTGATGATGTGCAACAACGTCGACCCCGAGCCGTGGCTGCTCGACACGTTCATGATGTTCCTCGTGCGCGTGGCGTACTACTCGATGCGCGACTACACCGACGGCTCGCCGTCGGGCAGCGCGTTCAACGCGTTCGTGCACGACATCCTCGACGGCGCGCTGTCCGACGCCGACGAGATCGAGGAGCGCCGCCGTTACCTGGGCATTCCCGCTGACGGGCCGTTCTGCCTGTTCAGCATCGACGTGTCGCTGAACCGCCCGCTGTCGGCGCGCATCGTCACCGACGTGGCGCGCTCCATCGCGCCCGCCAAGGCGATGCTGTGCGGCGCCGAGGTGGTGGTGCTGTGCTTCAGCTGCCACGGCGTCGACTGCCCCATCGGCTGCCCGATCGACGGGTGCCCGTCGGGCGGCTCCAACGTGTTCAAGCGCCTGGCCGCCGTGCTGGAGGAGTACGGGCTTCAGGCGGGCCGCAGCGTGCGGTTCGACAAGCTCGCGTTTCTTCCCACGGCGCTCGAGCAGGCGCGCCTGGCGCTCAAGACCGCCCGCGCCCTCGGCCAGGACGGCGCCGCGGGCGATGCTGGTGCTGCGGACGGTGCGGACGCCGGTGGTGCCGGTGCCGGTGCCGCAGGCCGTATCTTCGGGTTCGACGAGCTGTACTTCGACCATGCCGTCATGACCATCTCGCGCGGCCATCGCGAGCTGCTGACCTCGCTGCGCGGCTGTCGCCAGCTGGCGCGCATCCGCGAGTACGACCGGATCCACGGCACCGACAATTTCGTCTTCCTGCGCCAGTACCTGCGCTACGAGCGCCGCACCACCATGGTCGCGGAGAAACTGCACATGCACCGCAACAACGTGAAGTACCGCGTCGATCGCCTCGGCGAGCTGTTCGGCGTCGACACAGACGACGATGACGAGCGTCTGGAGCTCTCGATCGCCTACCGCCTGATGGACGCGCTGGATAGGTAGGCCGCGCGGAGGCGCGGCACCTGCCTGCCCGGAGCAAGGGCTGCCCCGGCATCTGCCTGTCTGGTGCAAGGCGTGGGTCGGCGTCTGCCTGTCCGGTGTCGGCGCGCCCCGGCGCCTGTCCGACCGGCATCGGGGTGCCCGATTTCCGCCTGCAGGTTTGTCCGATTCCCGCCTGTTGGTTTGCCCGTTCGGTCGCACGCAAGCTCGTCCGCTCGCAAGCCCGCACGCAAACCCGCCTGCACGGCCTCTCTTTGGCGTCGTTTTCCCCGAATAACGCATTTTTTGGATATCTCAGTCATTTTTTCCGTTATTCGGGGAATTGCTCGGCGTTCCACTTCGCAATCGGCCCCCTTAGTTTGTTGAGTCGTCCGAATAGTCTACCTATCTTTAAAAGAGTATAAATCTGAACTGGTATTTCTCTGGCATGGCCATGCATTGCGCGTCCCTGTGGTTTTCTTGACGCAGTGTCGGGGTGCCATCTTCCCCGAATAACGTCGTTTTTGTCTTGGATATCCAAAAAATGCGTTATTCGGGGATGTCGCCCCGTGGACGATTCGGGGATGTCGCCCGTGGACGATTTAGGGATATCGCGTCATGAACGCTACCTATGAAGTATCATTTCCGCGAAAGAGGAAGATGGAGTGGCGGGGCGCGTCAGGCGGCCCGCTTTGCGATGTTTGGAGGATGGCTCGTGACGAGGTTTCTCGGAGGAAGCACGACGGTCTTGGCGGGATATGGGTTCGACGACGAGGGCCCCTACCTGAAATTGAACGACATCGACCGCGGAGAGTCGGCGCGCTTCCCGGTGCGGGGGCGGACGTTCTCGCTACGGCGTCTGCCGCGACGTCGCTGCGTGGGGCGCTTCGACCTGGCGACGTTCCAGGAGAGCGTCTGCCCGCTCGGCGTCGAGCTGCCCGCGGACTCCAAGGAGACCATGTGCCCGGCGTGCATCGAGGCGACGGGATTCAACCCCTCGTTCTACTACGCCGATTTCATCTCGCCCCAGCAGCGTGCCTACAACCAGACGCCGCACTTCGTCTACCTGGCGTATTTCTCGCCCCAGCACGTGAAGGCGGGCATCTCCAGCGAGCGCCGCGGAATCGAGCGCCTGCTCGAGCAGGGCGCCCGTGCGGCGCGCGTCGTCGGCCGATTCGCGAACGCCGACGAGGCCCGCGCGCTCGAAGCGGCGCTCTGCGCGCAGCCGGGCGTGCTCGAGACCATGCGCGCGTCGCTCAAGGCGCGCCTTCTGGTCGAGGAGCGCTACGATGCCGGCGAGGCGGCCCGCATCCTGGACGAGGCAGCATCGCGCTTGGCTGCCGTCCCCACGGTCGCGGCGGCGGGGTTCGCGCCGGAGGAGGCGCGCGATCTGTCGCCGTTCTACTTCGACGGCCCGTCGCCGGACGTCCATGATCTGCAGCTCGCCGAGGGATGCGACGGCGTCTGCGGCGGCCGCTGCGTCGGCATGGTGGGCAGCGCGCTCGTGTTCGAGCAGGGCGGGCTGTTCTTCGTGGCGTCGATCAGGGAATGGGAATCGCACGAGGTCGATGTGCTGGAAGACGAGGTCCTCTGCGCCTACGAAGCGGCTCCGCAGCAGTTCTCGCTGTTCTGATCGGTTTTTCGGCCGGCCCTGCCGTTCGACGTAAAGAGCATGTTAACAGTATTGCTTTAGCACTCTACTGTGGTAAAGTAACGATCGTTGCGATCGAATGTTCGGCGCCGTCATCCGCCCGTCCGCTTCTCGGACGCTGGCGGAGGGGCGGCACCTTACGAGGAAAGGAAGCGAAGCGAATGGATATGGTGACGCCGGCGGGGTTCCGCGACGTTTTGGCGCAGGAGGCGGCCGAGCGCGAGCGCATCAGCGCCGCGGTGCGCGACTTGTTCTCGTCGCGGGGCTACGCCCCCATCGAGACGCCCACGCTCGAGGTGATGGACGTGATGCGCGCGGGCGGCCATATGACCGGCGTTCCGTTCAAGTTCTTCGACTCGCAGGGCGATCTGCTCGCGATGCGCCCCGACGTCACGCTGCAGGTCGCGCGCATGTGCGCGACGCGCCTGGCGGGCCAGCCGGGACCGTTCCGCTTCCGCTACCAGCAGCGCGTGTTCCGCGAGGCGGAGGGCCAGATGCGCGCCGCGGCGCGCGAGGTCACCCAGATCGGCGTCGAGTGCATCGGCCCGTCGGGCGCCGAGGGCGACGCCGAGGTCCTGCAGCTGTTCTGCGAGGCGCTCGAGACGGCGGGGGTGGACGACTTCACGATCTCGGTGGCGACCGTGGGCGTGCTGCGCGCGTTGCTCGCCGCGAGCGGCGCGTCCTCCGCCTGGTCGAACGCCGTGCTCGACGCGTTCCACTCCTCCAACTTCGTCGAGCTCGACCTGCTGACGGGCGCGGGCTGTCCGGTGCCGCCGGTGTTCGCCCAGGCGCTGCGCGCGCTGCCGCGCATCCGCGGCGGCCGCGAGGCGATCGATGAGGCGCGCGCCTTGGTCGCGCCGCTCGGCTGCGAGGACGGGCTGGACGACCTCGAGGGCATGTGCGATCTGCTCGACGCCGCCGGCGTCGGCGCGCGGGTGCGCATCGACTTCTCGGTGATGAGCTCGTTCGACTACTACACGGGGATCGTCTTCGAGGCGTACGCGCCGGGTCTGGGCTCGCCCCTCGGCAGCGGCGGGCGTTACGACAACATGGTGGGGGTGTACGGCGAGGACCGCCCCGCGGCGGGGTTCGCGTTCTTCCTGGAGCAGGTCATGGCTGCGGGATCTCGCAGCGAGGTGGGGCCCGCCGTCGGTGCGGCGGAGGACTCCGCGACGTGCCGCTCCGCTGCTCAGGATCCTGCGGATCCTTCGTGCGCTCCGCTGCTGCAATCGGATGATTTTATAGATGGCGTGCAGACGGTCGCTCCGTCCTCCGCCGCACCGACGGCGGGCGCGCGCGAAGGATCCGGGCCGGGCGATCTGCTTGAGGACGGCGCGCCGTCGGGTGGGACGGTCTCGCCGGTGGAAGACGGGGAGGCGCGTCCCCTGCGCATCGCGGTGCCCAAGGGGGCGCTCAATCCGGGGACGATCAAGGTGCTCGCGGCGGCGGGGCTCGATGTGACGGGGCTCGACGATCCGGGGCGGCAGCTCATCATCAGCAATCCGGGGGTCGACTACGTCATCGTGCGGCCCACCGACGCGCCGGTGTTCGTCGAACTGGGCGCGGCCGATTGCGGCATCTGCGGCAAAGACTCGCTGCTCGAGGCGGACGCCGAGGTTATGGAGCTGGTCGATCTGGGGTTCGGCGGCTGCCGCTTCGTGGTGGCGGAGCCGGCGGGTGCGCGCGAGGCGGTCGAGGAGCGCTACCGGCGCCTCGGCTCCATCCGCGTCGCGACGAAATACCCGCGCATCGCCGCCGCTCACTACGCCAAGCGCGGCATGCAGGTCGAAATCGTGAAACTGCACGGTAACATTGAGCTGGCACCATTGACGGGCATGGCCGAGCGCATCGTCGACATCACGGCGACGGGCACGACCCTGCGTGAGAACAACCTGGTGGTGGTCGAGGACGTCCTGCCCTCCACGGCGCGTTTCTTCGGGAACGCGTGCTCGTTCAGGACCGATTCCCGCATCGCAGAACTCGCCCGCGCGCTCTCCGCGTGCACGGGCGCTACCAAGGAGGATGAATAGCATGCGTCGAGTAATTCTCGCTCCCGGTGAGCAGTTCACCAACGCCCAGCTCAAGCGCCCGAGCGCGTTCAACCCGCAGGCGCTCGCCGCCGCGACCGACATCATCGAGCAGGTGCGCGAGCGCGGTGACGCCGCCCTGCGCGAGTTCACCGAGCGTTTCGACGGCGTCGCGGTCGAGTCGTTCCGTGTCCCGCAAAGCGCCATCGATGAGGCGCGCTCCCAGGTCGATCCCGCGACGGCTGCCGCGCTCGAGCAGGCCGCGGCCCAGATCCGCGAGTTCCACGAGCGCCAGCTCCAGCAGAGCTGGTTCGCCGTGCGCGAGGACGGCGCCCTCACCGGCGCCAAGGTGTCGCCGCTCGAGTCGGTGGGCATCTACGTGCCCGGCGGCCGCGCGCTGTACCCCTCGACGGTCCTCATGAACGCGCTGCCCGCCTCCGTCGCGGGTGTCGAGCGCATCGCGTGCGTCACGCCTCCCGCCAAGGACGGCTCGGTCGACCCCGCGATCCTCGAGGCGTGCCGCCTCTCCGGCGTCACGGAGGTCTACACGGTGGGCGGCGCCCAGGCGATCGCCGCGCTGGCGTACGGCACCGAGAGCATCGAGCCCGTCTCCAAGATCACCGGCCCGGGCAACGCCTACGTCGCCGCCGCCAAGAAGATCGTGTCGGGCGACGTGGGCATCGACATGATCGCCGGCCCGTCGGAGGTGTGCGTGGTGGCCGACGACACGGCCGATCCGGCGCTCGTCGCGATCGACCTCATGGCCCAGGCCGAGCACGATCCGCTGGCGGCGTGCTACCTGGTCACGTTCTCGGAGGGCTACGCCGACGAGGTCGAGCGCATGGTGGCCGAGCATATGAAGTCCTCCACGCGCGCCGAGATCACCGCGGCTTCCCTTGCCGAGCAGGGCCTCATCGTCGTCTGCGACACGCTCGACCAGGCCATGGGCGCCGTCAACATCATCGCGCCCGAGCACCTCGAGCTGCACATCCACCACGCGATGGACTCGCTGGGCCGCGTGCGCAACGCCGGCGCGATCTTCCTGGGCGAATGGACGCCCGAAGCCGTGGGCGACTACGCTGCCGGCCCCAACCACACGCTGCCCACGGGCGGCACGGCGCGCTACGCGTCGCCGCTTTCGGTCGACGACTTCATCAAGAAATCGAGCGTCATCCAGTACACGCCGGCCGCGCTCGGCCGCGACGCCGACATCGTGATGGCCATCGCGCGCCACGAGGGCCTGTGGGCGCACGCGCGCAGCGTCGAGATGCGCAAGGAGATCCTGGAGCGCGGCGGCAGGTTCGCGACCGGCGCGGGCGAGATCCTCGACGTCGCCGGCGAGGCGGTTTCGGAGGGGGTCGATGCGGATGAATAGCGTGCGCGCCTCGGCACCCCAGCTCGCGGGCCTTACGCCCTACGATCCGAAATACCTTCCCGCCGACACGCTGCTGTCAGCCAACGAGAACCCCTCGGATGTGGAGGAGGAGCTGCGCCGCGAGATCATGCGCGAAGTGCGCCGCGTGCCGCTCAACCGCTACCCCGATCCTTTGGCAAACGACCTGCGCGACATGATCGCCGAGGCCAACGGGCTCGACCGCAACCAGGTGCTCGTCGGCAACGGCGGCGACGAGCTGCTGTTCAACATCGCGCTCGCCTGGGGCGGGCCGGGACGCAAGTTCCTCAACCTGCCGCCGACGTTCTCGGTGTACGCCGCCAACGCCCGGCTGACAGGCACGGAGACGGTCGACGTGCCGCGGCGCGCCGACTTCTCCATCGACGAGGAGGCCGTGCTCGCGCGCGTGGCGGAAGGCGACATCGACTATCTGATCGTCACCAGCCCCAACAACCCCACCGGCGATCTGGCGTCGTCGGAATTCGTTGCGCGCCTGCTCGAGGCGACCGACGCGCTGGTGATGGTCGACGAGGCATATTTCGAGTTCTCGCGCCGCACCGTTCGCCCGCTGCTCGACAAGCACAAGAACCTCGTCATCCTGCGCACGTTCTCCAAGGCGTTCTCGCTGGCGGGCGCGCGCTTGGGGTATCTGCTCGGAGATGCGGACGTGATCAGGGAGTTCATCAAGGTCCGCCAGCCCTATTCGGTGGATGCGGTGTCGCAGGCGATCGCGCGCGTGGTGTACGCCAACCGCGCGAAGTTCGAGCCGGGCATCCAGGCGATCATCGACGAGCGGGCGCGCGTGCTCGACGGGCTCTCGCGCATCCCCGGCGTGACGGCGCATCCGTCGGACGCGAACTACCTCATGTTCCGCATCAAGGATGCGGGCGAGGTGTGGGAGAATCTGTACGAGCGCGGCGTGCTGGTGCGCGATTTCTCGCGCACGGCGCACCTGGAGGACTGCCTGCGCGTCACCATCGGGACGCGCGAGGAGAACGACGCGTTCCTGGCGGCGCTCAAGGAGGTCGCCATTGCGCGCATGTAGCGTGCGCGCCAGCGCGGCAAGGCGCGGCGAGGCGTGACAGGGCGTCGTCCCTCTGGTGGCAGGGGGCGTGACAGGGGACGTCCCCTTGTCACCGTGACAGGGGGCCGTCCCCTGTCACCTTTGGATAACGTGATGGGAGGATCACCGGCCTGTCACGCGCTTCAAGCGAGGAAGGGGAGATCATGGGCAGGATCGGGCGCGTGGAGCGCACGACGAAGGAGACCGACATCGCCATCGCGATCGATCTCGACGGCACGGGCAGCACGGATGTCGACACGGGCATCGGGTTCTTCGACCACATGCTGACGGCGTTCGGACGCCATGGGCTGTTCGATCTGAGCGTCGAGGTGAAGGGCGATCTGGAGGTGGACGGCCATCACAGCGTCGAGGACGCCGGCATCGTGCTGGGGCGCGTGTTCGCCCAGGCGCTCGGCGACAAGCGCGGCATCCGCCGGTTCGGATCCATCGCGCTTCCCATGGATGAGACGCTCGTGCTCGCGGCGTGCGATCTGTCGGGGCGCGGCCAGCTGCATTGGGACGTGCCGGTGCCGCCGGTGATGCTGGGGGCGTTCGACGCGTCGCTCGCCAAGGAGTTCTTCATCGCGTTCGCCGCCAACGCCGGCGTGACGCTGCATGTGCGCCTGCTGGCCGGCGAGAACGCCCACCACATCGTCGAGGCGTGCTTCAAGGCCGCCGCCCGCGCCCTGCGCGAAGCCGTCGAGCCCGACCTGCGCCTGGGAGACGAGCTCCCCTCCACCAAGGGCGCTTTGTAGTTCCGCCGATCTGCCGATCGGCCGATCGGCGGAATCCGCCGAGGCGCTTCTCGCTTACGCAAGCTCTATACGTAACGTGGAACTGATTGGAACAGACGTGATTGCGGTAGTCGATTACCATAAGGGAAACCTGATGAGCGTCGAGCGCGGCATCGAGGCCGCCGGCGGCGAGGCGCTCATCACTGACGATGCGGACGTCATCGCGCGCGCGGACGGCATCGTGCTGCCGGGCGTGGGCGCGTTCGCCGACGCGTCCGCCACGATGATCGAGCTCGGGCAGCTCGACGCCATCCGCGCGCGCATCGCGGAGGGCGCTCCGTTCCTCGGCATCTGCCTGGGGATGCACCTGCTGTTCGAGGAGGGCACGGAGGGCGCGCCGGAGGAGGATGACGAGGAATCCTCGCATAACGCCCGCGGCCTCGCGGTGCTGCCGGGCGTCGTGTGCCGGATGCCGCGCGTCGACGCGGAGGGCAACGCGTACAAGATCCCCCATGTCGGGTGGAACACCGTCGCGCTTTCCGAAGATTGCCCGCTGTTCGACGGGATTCCCTCGGGTGAGTACTTCTACTTCACGCACAGCTACATCGCGCCGACGGGGCCGTTCGTCGTGGGGGAGACGGCGCACAGCGTGGCGTTTCCCAGCGCGGTCCAATACGGCGAGCGGTGCTTCGGCGTGCAATTCCATCCCGAGAAGAGCTCCGATGCGGGCGCGGCGGTGCTGCGCAATTTCGTGCGCATCGTGGAAGGGGCGTGAGCGAGATGTATCTGCTTCCGGCGATCGACATCCTGGGCGGCAAGGCCGTCCGACTGCAAAAGGGCGATTACGCCAAGGTGACCGTCTACAACGACGATCCCGTCGCCCAGGCGCGCGCATTCGTCGACGCGGGCGCCGAATGGGTGCACGTCGTCGACCTCGACGGCGCGCGTTCGGGCACGCCCGAGAATGCCGCTATCGTCGAGCGCATCGTGCGCGAGACGCCCCTCAAGGTGGAGGTCGGCGGCGGCATCCGGACGCTCGAGACGCTCGAGCGCTTGGCGGACATCGGCGCGGCGCGCATGGTGCTGGGCACCGCGCTCGTGAACGATCCCGCTCTGGCGCGCGCTGCCGTCGAGCTGGTGGGCGGGGATCGCCTGACCGCCGGCATCGACGCGAAGAACGGCGAGGTGGCGGTGTCGGGCTGGATCGAGGGATCCGGCGTCGATGCGGCCGAGCTCGCCCGCGCGATGGCCCAGGCGGGCTTCGTGCACCTCGTCTACACCGACATCGCGCGCGACGGCATGCAGACCGGGCTCGATCCGGCCGCCTACGCGCGCATGGCCGAGGCGTTCGGCCATCCCGTCATCGCGAGCGGCGGCGTGGCGAGCGTCGCCGACATCCGGGCGCTCGCGCCCGTCGCCGCCAGCATCGAGGGTGTCATCACCGGCCGCGCCATCTACGAGGGCACGCTCACCGTGGAGGACGGCGTGGCGGCGTGCAGGGAGGTCTGAAGGTTCCGCCGGCCTGTCGGCCGGCGGAACGAGCCGACGCTGCGGCCGTCTGAGGCACCCCGCCTCGCGGCGATCCCGGGGGC
>ERZ1034920.913-NODE-913-length-20670-cov-5.587921_pt1 | contig 20670 bp, 13 predicted proteins | sample MGYA00520688_ERZ1034920 | MGnify/ENA primary metagenome ERZ1034920 (study PRJEB33766, sample SAMN09781785) | gut metagenome | biome: gut microbiome | host: Homo sapiens | place: Madagascar | study: EMG produced TPA metagenomics assembly of the PRJNA485056 data set...
AGCAGGAAGTTCTCGATCTCGAGCGGGTAGATGTTCTCGCCGCCGCGGATGATCATGTCCTTGACGCGGCCGGTGACGCGGTAGTAGCCCTCCTCGTCCACCATGCCCAGATCGCCCGAATGCAGGTAGCCCTCGTCGTCGATGACCTTGGCGGTCTCCTCGGGCATCTTGTAGTAGCCCTTCATGACGTTGTAGCCCTTGCAGCACAGCTCGCCCGGCTCGTTGAAGCCGCAGCGCTCCCCCGTCTCGGGGTCGACGATCTTGACGAGCACCGGAGGATGGCGCTTGCCGACCGTCTCGCATTTGCGCTCGAGGTCGTCGTCGGCGCTCGTCTGCGTGAACACGGGGCTCGTCTCGGTGAGGCCGTAGCAGATCGTGAGCTCGCGCAGGTTCATGCGATCGATCGCCTCGCGCATGGTCTCGGGCGGGCAGGAGCTGCCGGCCATGATGCCCGTGCGCAGGCTGGACAGGTCGAACGAGTCGAAGTCGGGATGGTTGAGCTCGGCGATGAACATCGTCGGCACGCCGTAGACCGCGGTGGCGCGCTCCTTGTGGATCGCCTGCAGCACCAGGCTCGCGTCGAACTCCTCAACGATGATCATCGTGGAGCGGTGCGTCAGGCACGCCATCACGCCCAGCACGCAGCCGAAGCAGTGGAAGAACGGCACCGGCAGCGTCACGCGGTCGAGCGGCGTGAGCTTCTGGCCCTCGCCGATGTAGAAGCCGTCGTTGAGGATGTTGCGATGCGTGAGCATGACGCCTTTGGGGAACCCGGTGGTGCCCGAGGTGTACTGCATCATGACGACGTCGTTGTTGTCGAACTTCTCCTCGGCCTTGGCGATCGCGTCCTCGTCCACATAGCGTCCGAGCAGGATGAGCTCGGGCACGCTGTAGAAGCCGCGGTGCTTCTCGGGCCCCATGTAGATGAGGTTCTTCAGGCAGGGGTAGTTCTTGGAGTCCAGGCGTCCGCGCTCCTGCGTGAGCGATTCGGGCACGAGGTCGCGGATGATCTGCAGGTAGTCGACGTCGCGGTAGGCGTCGATCACGCACAACGCCTTCATGTCGGACTGCTTGAGCACGTAGTCGAGCTCGTGGCTTTTGTACACCGGGTTGACGGTGACCATCACGACGCCGATCTTGGCGCAGGCGTACATGAACGTCAGCCAGTCGGGGATGTTGCGCGCCCACACGCCCAGGTGGTCGCCCGGCTCCATGCCGATGGCCAGCAGGCCGCGCGCCAGGTTGTCGGTGCGGTCGTCGAAGTCCTGGTAGGACCAGCGCAGCATGCGATCGGGATACACCACGAACTCATGCGCGGGATCGATCGCGACCTGGTCGCGGAAGTACTGGCCGATGGTCTTCTCGGAATGGAGCGGGTAGTCCTGGGAACCCGGAATGGGCTCCCCCGCCGCAATCGCCGCGGCGACGACGTCCTCCGGCATAACCGGAATACGGGATTTGGTTTCGGATTCAGCCATATGAAAACTCTTTTCAACCAGAAACGAGAGACTGTACTGGATATGTCAGCGAGAGGCGGTGAGGTGCCCCTGATTCGCGGGATAGCGCAGGCGCCGCGTACTTTGGTACGCAAGCCTGCGGGATCGTGCGAAGCAGGGGTGCATCGCCGCCTCGCAGCGTCGAGCAGTTCCGTCGGACGGCAGGCCGACGGAACGAAAACTACATGGGTTCGTAGACGACGGCGAGGAACTTCGCCTTCTGGCCGTCGTGGGCGCGGACCTGGTGCGGAACGATGGAGTCGTAGTAGATGCTCTCGCCGGGGCCGAGCACGAAGACGTTGCCCTTGCCGTACTCGATCTCGATCTGGCCCTCGACGCCGAACAGCCACTCCTCGCCCTCGTGGCCGACCAGATGGTGCTCGGTCTCATCGGAGGGGTCGACGGTGATGACGAACGGGTTCATATGGCGCGACGGGCGGCCGGCGGCCAGGCTGAAGTAGCTCAAATCGCCCGCGTCGCTGGCGGTCTGCAGGCTCTTGAGGCGCTGGACCTCCTCCATCTGATCGGCGTCGATGTAGACGGGGCCGATCTCCTCGTCGTCGTCCATGAGCGTGCCCAGGCGGACGCCGAGCGCGCGGGTGATCTTGATGAGGGGCGCAAGCGAAGGGGGCAGCTCCCCGCCCTCGAGACCCTCGATGACGGAAACGTCGCAGCTGCAGCGGTCGGCCAGATCCTGCGCGCTCAGATGATGAGCCTCGCGCAGTGTGGTGATCTTCTTGCCGAGCTTGTTCGCTTCTTCCATTTCTCACGCTCCTTAGATTCTCAGGGAAACGACGGGGCCAGCCGTGCCCGTCGGGCAGGATGGCCCCGTCGCCTCATCTTGCAATTCGGCTGATCCATTATCGCGCAACATGCGGGAAAGCCCGCAAGCATTAACATCTTCGAAACCATATCGGACGCCCGACGAAAAACGCGCCGCCTCCCGAAGGAAGCGGCGCGTCGAGTGCGGGTCCCGCCCTTGCCGAGCGGGCGCGTGTCTCCCGCCGTGCGGGCGATCAGCCGTTCGGCGGGCAGAGCGGAACTATTCCGCTGCCACCGGAACTATTCCGCAGCTGCCAAGGCTATTCCGCCGGATAGAAGCCGGAGGGCTCCTCGTTGAGGTTGATCATGATGTTCTTGGTCTGGCAGTAGTGCTCCAGCATGATCTTGTGCGTCTCGCGGCCGATGCCGGACTCCTTGTAGCCGCCGAACGGGGCGCCCGACGGGATCTGGTTGTAGGTGTTCACCCACATGCGGCCGGTGCGCACGCCCTGCGCCACGCGCAGCGCGCGGTTGATGTCGCGGGTCCACACGGCGCCGCCCAGGCCGTAGACCGAGTCGTTGGCCAGCTCGATGACCTCTTCTTCGGTGCTGAACTTCTGCAGCACGGCCACCGGGCCGAAGATCTCCTCCTGCGCCACCCGGCACTTGTTGTTGGGGACCTCGATGAGCGTGGGCTTGAGGAACGCGCCGTTGGCGCACTCGCCCTCGGTGTAGCGCTCGCCGCCGCAGAGCACCTTGCCGCCCTCCTGTTTGGCGATCTCGACGTACTCGAGGATCTTGTCGGCTTGGCGCTGGTCGATCTGGCTGCCCATCTGGGTGTCGTCCTCCCACGGCATGCCGACCTTTACCTTGTTGAACGCCGCGACCGCGTCCTCGACGAACTTGTCGTAGACGTCCTCGTGCACGAAGATGCGGCTGCCAGCACAGCAGACCTGGCCCTGGTTGAACAGGATGCCCAGCTGCACGCCGTCGAGCACCATGTCCCACTTGGCATCCGGGAAGATGATGTTGGCCGACTTGCCGCCCAGCTCCAGCGTGGCGGGGATCAGGCGCTCGGCCGCCGCGCGAGCGACGTCGCGGCCGACCTCGGTGGAGCCGGTGAACGCGAGCTTGCTGATGCGGGGGTTGTCGAGGATGTACTGGCCCGACTTGCTGCCGCGACCGGTGACGACGTTGAACACGCCGGCGGGGATGACGTCCTGGGTCAGGCGCGCCAGCTCGAGCACCGACAGGCTCGTGGTCGACGAGGGCTTGAACACGGTGCAGTCGCCCGCGGCGAGCACGGGAGCGAGCTTCCACGCCGCCATCAGGAACGGGAAGTTCCACGGCACGATCTGGCCGACGACGCCGATGGGCTCGTGCAGGACGAGCGACATCATGTTGCCGGGCAGCATATCGGCCTCGCCCGTGTCGGCGAGCAGGCAGCCGGCGAAGTAGCGGAAGTGGTCGACGGAGTACGCGACGTCGATGGCGCGCGTCTCGCGGATGGGCTTGCCGTTGTCGAGCGTCTCGATGAGGGCGAAGTGCTCGGCGTTCTCCTCGATGATGTCGGCGACCTTGTTGAGGATGATGGCGCGCTGGGCCTTGTCGGTCTTGCCCCACGTCTCGAACGCCTTCCAGGCGGCGTCGACCGCGCGATCGACGTCTTCCTTGGTCGCGTCGGCGATGGTGGAGAGCTTCTCGCCGTTGGCGGGACAGTAGGCGTCGATGGTGCCGCCGTCGGATGCGTCGACCCACTCGCCGCCGATGTAGAGCTGATAGGATTGCTGGGCAGGATTGTTCATGGGGAGGGCTCCTTCCGTGCGCATGGCACCCAGGCGGGCGCCTTCTCAGCTGACCGCGCCGCTGCGGCATGCGCATCCGTTCCGGGGCTCGCTCGGCAACCCCGCCGGACCCTCACGCCTCTCGGCGCATCATCAGAGTAGCCCCTCCTCTCTCTCCACACGCGGACAATTCGGATTCCGGCGCAATCGCTACGTATGCGGCATCCGCGACGCGTCGCCGATAGAGGGCACGGCGACAGCATCACGTAAACCGGCGCAGCGATATCAAGCGCTTCCGCCCGCGCGATTTGCGCAAGAAGCTTTTGCGCAAGAAGATCTGTACAAGAAGCTCTGTATCGTGGTTTTTCCAGATCGATTCGAAATTATGACGGTTTAGAACACATAGCTTCGCATCTCCGATATGCCTTCGCAAGACACAACCGTCTGACCTGCGCATTTCTCTCGTAAGATATTTCCAAGCGGCAAGAATCGGCATTTCGCTTCGGGCAAGCCAGCTTTACCGCTCTTTTTTCGAATGAATCCGAAAATCGTTCGGAAAAGAGCTGCAGCGGAAGATCCGTGCCGCAGCGCGCAAGCGACTACACAAGACGACCTTCGTGAACCATGCGAATCACCTTTCGATGAAGAGCATGCTGCCTTTTCGGAAGATCGGTTATCGTAGTTTTCGGATAGATCCTCAAGCGCATCCTCAACTGCTGGACGAATTTCTCCAACAAGGAAACGCTGAACACCTGGTCTTTCGTCAGGAGATAATACGCCATCCCAAGCTGGCTGAAAGCATTGGCGCGCAAGGAGTCATGATGGATGTTGGATTCTCCTTCGTGGGACCACTTTCCGTGAAAATCGACGTAAACGCTACGGCCGCGATGTAAAAACGCCATATCGCATTCAGCGTAGGGCAGCTCCCCCCAAGCGCTTGCTTCTCTCGAACCGATTCCCGCATGCAACCACTCGGGAAGATCCACCCTGCAATTGAGAACGGGCTTCGGCAATCCGAATCCACCGCGCAAAAACGGCGCGCTCAACAGCATCGCCGACGCAGTCTCCATAGGCGATCTGCTGCGTTCGAGCGTCAAACGCAAAGCGGAGCGCGCTTTTTTGACCCCATTCAAGCCCGGCGTCCCCTCAATAAACGCCTCGATGCTCCGAACCGTCGTCAGCTGATCCCTTCGCGGCAATGCCCCGCCCTTGCCATCGAATGACAAGCCCCCGAAGCCAAACGGCTCCTTTGCATAGATCCCGCACAGGGTGGTTCCCAAGCAGGCGAGCTCCTCGACGGAGAGCAGATTCGCCATCTGCACGAACGTCAATTCCGGAGAGCAAACCGATAGCGCATCGCCAAACGAAATGACTGCGGAAACAGGCAGAGGCGCATCGCATGAATGCGTTGATGCTCCTTTCAGATTGCGACGATCGGCTTGATGTCCGACAAGGAAATGGAGACGCTCGGCATCGTCGAAGAACCCGAGAGACCTCGCTGCGGCAACCGCATTCGAGCAAGGAGGATCTGCAGGCAGGGCAGCTCCTTCCTTTCCGCATCGGGAACGAACCTCCAGGCAAGTTCGGAAAGAACGTCCAGCAGCTGACGCTCTTACCGCACCGCAAACCGCCGCGAGAGAACGAGCTCCTCCATTGGAGCCGTAGTGCAGCCAGAATTTGGCAGCTGAGTTATGCGACAGGAGTGCAGCCATGCCACCACGTTAGCGGTACGGCTTTTCGTGTCGTTCGCCTGCGAACCAGCCGACGTACGCGCGGATTCAACGTAAAGCAAACGCATGCAATATGCCGAATGCGCCATAACGCATCTGCTCTTTTCTGAAAGTAATTCGAATAGAATCGAATTACTGCCGGATTAGAGCGATCGACACTGGCGATATGTCAACTGTTGGTCAGCACAGATATAACGACCTGGGGTTTTAAGCACAGGAGCATCTCAGACGCAAGCGCAATGGATCCGAACAGCTCTATTCCGTATGAATTTCGAAAAGATTAAGATAATGCACGGGATAGAACGTATGCATCGTTCAAAAGGGATGCATCGTTCAAAAGGGATGCATCCGTTCGCAATCGGCGTCGTCCGTCCGGATTGGCAGCATCGACCGTCCGCGCAGCACCGCAGCACGAGGGAGCTGAAAACACCGCGAACGCTCCTCCCGCGATGCCCGGCGCCTCAGCGTTTTCTACCGCCGATGCTCCAGTTTGTCGTTCAGCAGGCGGTTGAGGGCGTTGAGGTAGGCCTTGGTCGAGGAGACGACGATATCGCCGTCGGAGCCGCGGCCGGTGTAGACCTCGCCGTCGGGGGCGGTCACGCGGATGGTGACCTCGCCCAGCGCGTCGATGCCGCGCGTGATGGACTGCACCGAGAACTCGGTCAGGTCGTTTTCCACCTGAACGATATGGTTGACCGCCTTGCACATGGCGTCGATCGGGCCGGTGCCGTACTCGCAGGCCGTCACCACCTGGTCGGCCTGGTTGCGCAGCGTCACCGTCGCCGTGGGCGTGAGCGGGAAGCCGCAGCTGATCTGGACGCCCTCGAGCGTGTAGATGGCGCTGACGTTGCGGTCGCGCTCGTTGATCAGGCTCTCGAGGTCCTCGTCGTAGACCTCCTTCTTTTTATCGGCCAGATTGAGGAACGCCTCGTAGATCTCGTCGAGGTCCTCGCCCTCGAACTCGTAGCCGAGCTCCTCCAGGCGATGCTTGAGCGCCGCATGGCCGCTGCGCGCGGTCAACACGATCTGGCTTTGGCCGGCGCCGACCTCGGCCGGGTCGATGATCTCGTAGGTGTCGCGCTTCTTGAGCACGCCGTCCTGGTGGATGCCCGATGAATGCGCGAACGCGTTGGCGCCGACGATGGCCTTGTTGGCCTGCACGCCCATGCCGGTGATAGAAGTGAGCAGGCGGCTCGCCTTCATGAACTCGCGCGTGTTGATGTCGGTGTGCGCATCGAGCTCGTCGCCGTGCATGCGGATCGCCATGACGACCTCCTCCATGGCGGTGTTGCCCGCACGCTCGCCGAGGCCGTTGATCGTGCACTCGACCTGCGTCGCGCCGTTGCGCACGCCCGCGAGAGAAAGCGCCGTCGCCATACCGAGGTCGTTGTGGCAGTGCACCGACAACGTGACGTTCTCGATGCCGTCGACGTTGTCCATCAGGTACTTGATGCGGCGGCCGAACTCGTCGGGCATCGAGTAGCCGGTCGTGTCGGGGATGTTGACGACGGTGGCGCCGTTGTCGACGGCGCACTGGATGACGCGCACGAGGAAGTCGTAGTCGGAGCGGCCGGCGTCCTCGGCGTAGAACTGCACGTCGTCGCAGAACCTCTTCGCGTACGCGACGCAATGCGCGGCGCGCTCGAGGCACTCCTCCTCGGTCATGCGCAGCTTGTCGCGCAGGTGGCTCGGCGACACGCCCAGCCCGGTGTGGATGCGCGGGCGCTTGGCGTAGCGCAACGCGTCGGCGGCCGCGTCGATGTCCTTCTCGACCGCGCGCGTGAGGGCGCACACGGACGCTTTGTCGCCCGCCAGCTCGGCGATGCGGCGCACGCTCTCGAAATCGCCCGGCGAGGAGATGGGGAACCCGGCCTCGATGACGTCGACGCCCAGGCGCAACAGCTGACGCGCCATGACGAGCTTCTCCTCGGTGTTCATGGAGGCGCCCGGCGACTGCTCGCCGTCGCGCAGCGTCGTGTCGAAGATGTTGATCTTGCGCGTCATCTGCTTCCCTTTCCGTACTGGGGGACATCCGTTCCAGGTCCGCCATCGCATTTCGTCGAACCATCTTAGCAAACGCCGGCGGAAAGGGGCAGGCGACTTGTCCGGCGCGCGTGGTCGGAAATGCTCCGGAAACAAACTGCGCCCCGGGGATCGCGCGGTTCGCAGACGATCCCCGGGGCGCGTATCTCGATGCCGTTGAAGAGCTGAGCGCGAAACGGCATTCCGTCGATGCCGAACCCGCGTCGGCGTCCCTGCTGAACCTGCGCCGGCGCCCATGCCGAGCCTGCGTCGGCGTCCATGCCGAACCCCCGCCGGCGCCTCTGCCAAGGCCACGCCGAGCCCGCGCCGGCGCCCCTGCCGAACCGACGGCCCACCGCCGGAACGGAACCGACGGAGGGCGGCTCGCAGACGCAGACGGGCGCCCCTGCACGACGATCCCGCGGAGTCGAGCAGCGCCTCCCCCGCAGGCCCGCCCGTTTCCTACAGCTTCACCGACCAGAGGTTCTTCAGATCCGGCAGCGCCTCGCGCAGCTTGTCGAGCACCTCGTCGGTGACGTCGCCCTCGACGTTCATGTAGACGAGCGCGCACTGCTCCTCGGGTTTGGTGCCGATCTGCATCGTGGTGATGTTGATGCCCTCCTCGCCGAGGATGGTGCCGATCGTGCCCACGCGGCCCGGCGCGTCGATGTACTCGAAGATGAGCGAACGCGCGCCCGGCGCGATGTCCATCTTGTAGCCGAACAGCGAGATCAGACGCGGTTTCTCGGTGGCGTCGACCATCGTGCAGGCGATCTCGGAGCCGTCGGCGGTCACGCTCACCGCGGTGGAGTAGCCGCCCGCCTCGCGGCTGCCGGTCGTCTCGACCTTGATGCCGTGGCGCTTGGCGACCGCGGCGGCGTTGACCGGCGTGACCGTGGTGGTGCTGTGGTAGGTGAGCAGGCCCTTAAGCGTGCCGGCGACGAGCATCGACGGATCGGACGAGATGAGCCCGCCCTGCAGGTCGACCTTGAGCGATTTGGGGACCTCGTGGTCGATCTGTGCCAGCATGCTGCCCATGAGCTCGCAGGCGGGAACGTACGGGCCGACGGCGCTCATGACCTCGGGCGGCAGCGGCGTGAGGTTGATCGCCGTGGGGACGATCGAGCCTTCCAGCCCGGCGGCGACGAACTCGGCGGTCTGCACGCCGGCGCGCTGCTGCGCCTCCTTGGTGGATGCGCCCAGATGCGGCATGATCAGCGCGTTGTCGAACTCGTGCAGAGGGCTGTCCGTGCACGGCTCGTCCTCCCAGACGTCGATGCCGGCAGCGAAGATCTTTCCGGCGGCGATGAAATCGGCCAGCGAGTCGATGTTGTAGATGCCGCCGCGCGCGACGTTGACCAGGATGACGCCGTCCTTCATGCGGGAGTACTGCTCGGGGCCGAACATGCCGATGGTCTCTTTGGTCTTGGGCAGGTGCACCGTGATGAAGTCGGCGATGGGTAGGATCTCGTCGATATCGTCGTAGAGCGTGACGCCGAGCTGCTCGGCGCGCTCGGGGCTGCAGTACGGGTCGTAGCCGACGAGCTTCATGCCGAAGGCGCGGGCGCGCTCGGCCACCAAGCCGCCGATGCGGCCCAGGCCGAAGATCGCGAGCGTCTTCTCGAAGAGCTCGACGCCCATGAACTTGCCGCGCTCCCACTTGTGCGCGTGCATGGAGGCGTTCGCCTGGGCGGTGTTGCGCGCGCAGGCGAGGAGGAGGCACATGGTCTGCTCGGCGGCGGACACGATGTTCGACGTCGGAGCGTTGCAGACGATCACGCCGCGGTCGGTGGCGGCGGCCACGTCGACGTTGTCGACGCCCACGCCCGCGCGGCCGATGATCTTGAGGTTCGCGCCCGCCTCAATGACCTCGCGCGTGACCTGGGTGCCCGAGCGCACGATGAGGGCGTCGTAGCCGGGGATCGTCTCGATCAGCTGCTCGGGCGTCAGATCGAGCAACATGTCGACCTGGAAGCCCTTCTCGCGCAAAACCTCGATGCCGGCATCCGCCAGCTTGTCGGTGACCAGCACCTTCATCTGATCCATTGTGGAATCCTTTCGCCCAAGCACCGCGTGAAGCGCGCCCTGCGCGGATATCATCCGCGCGACGTGCGCCTTCCCTTCCCCACGGATTATAGCGAGCGCGTCCGACGACGGCAGGGCGGCCCGGACGAACGGGAAGAAGCCCCGGCGGAGGGCGGGCGTCAGGCGGCGCACGCCCATCGCGCCGGGGTCGAACCGCAGACAATGGAGGATGCGACGAAACAGGATTGAAATCGAATATGTTTCGGATTGTTACATAATCCCTGCTCCCCTTCCGGCGGTTCCTATAATGGGCGCACCGTACCTGTTCTCCTGAAGGAGGGAACCGCATATGAGCTATGTCAGCCGCATCATCGACCAGGTGAAGGAGAAGAACGCCGAGCAGCCGGAGTTCATCCAGGCCGTCACCGAGGTGCTCACCTCTCTCGAGCCGGTCATCGATGCCCATCCCGAATACGAGGCCGCCGGCCTGCTCGAGCGCATCGTCGAGCCCGAGCGCGTGGTCATGTTCCGCGTGCCTTGGGTCGATGACGAGGGCAAGGTCCAGGTCAACCGCGGCTACCGCGTCGAGTTCAACAGCGCGCTGGGCCCCTACAAGGGCGGCCTGCGCCTGCATCCGTCCGTCAACCTGGGCATCATCAAGTTCCTCGGCTTCGAGCAGATCTTCAAGAACAGCCTGACCACGCTGCCCATGGGCGGCGGCAAGGGCGGCAGCGACTTCGACCCCAAGGGCAAGTCCGACATGGAGGTCATGCGCTTCTGCCAGAGCTTCATGACCGAGCTGTACCGCCACATCGGCCCCAACACCGACGTCCCCGCCGGCGACATCGGCACAGGCGGCCGTGAGATCGGCTTCATGTTCGGCCAGTACAAGCGCATCCGCAACGAGTTCACCGGCGTGCTGACCGGCAAGGGCCTCACCTACGGCGGCTCGCTCGCCCGCACCGAGGCGACCGGCTACGGCCTGGTCTACCTGGTCCAGGAGCACCTGGAGTGCAACGGCGACAGCTTCGAGGGCAAGACGGTCACCGTCTCCGGCTCCGGCAACGTCGCGATCTATGCCACCGAGAAGGCCCAGCAGCTCGGCGCCAAGGTTGTCACGCTGTCCGACTCCACCGGTTGGATCCACGATCCCGCCGGCATCGACGTGGCCCTGCTCAAGCAGATCAAGGAGGTCGAGCGCGGGCGCATCAGCGAGTACGCCAAGCGCCGCGAGGGCGTCGAGTACCACGATGGCCGCGGCGTGTGGAGCGTCCCCTGCGACATCGCTCTACCCTGCGCCACGCAGAACGAGCTGTTCCTCGACGACGCCCAGGCGCTCGCCAAGAACGGCTGCAAGATCGTCGCCGAGGGCGCCAACATGCCTACCACGATGGACGCGACCGAGTTCCTGCTGGACAACGGCGTGACCTTCTTCCCCGGCAAGGCCGCCAACGCAGGCGGCGTGGCCACCTCCGGCCTGGAGATGTCCCAGAACTCCGAGCGCCTGTCCTGGACGTTCGAGGAGGTCGACGCCAAGCTGCAGGGCATCATGAAGAGCATCTACCACGCCGCCGACGACGCGGCCAAGGAGTACGGCCACGAGGGCAACTTCGTCATGGGCGCCAACATCGCCGGCTTCGTCAAGCTCGCCGAGGCCATGATGGCCCAGGGCATCGTGTAGGATCGCCCCTTCGACCATATCGCGCGACGGCTGCCGCCTGATCGCGAATGCGAAAACGCCCCGCATCGTGCGGGGCGTTTTTTCGTATGAAATGCCGAATGACGGGCGGCGTTGTTCGAGGGACGGTTTCGCACGCGGCGGCGGAGACCGCCTACGAGGCGGAGACCTCCTTCGCCGAGACGACGTTGCTGGGCGATACGAGCACGACGCCTGCCTCGCCGAGCGCCGGGGCGTCGACGTAGAACGTACCCTCGTCGGTCTCGCCCATCGCGACGAGCCCCTCATCGTCGGTGCAGATGACGATGTCGATCCCAACGAGACGCGACACCTTCCATTTGTCGGGCGTGATGACGACGGTGAAGTCGACCGACGCCTGCTCGAACGCCTGCAGGCAGCGCGAGACATCGAGCTGCGTCGCGGAACCCGCGGCGCTGACGACGCCGATGCGTTTGCCGCCGCGCTTGACGATAACGCCTTCCTGGTATTTCGAGGGGTTGAGCACGTCGATGAACAGGACCTCGGCGCCCTTGTCCGCGTAGTCCTCCTGCAGCGCTCCGAGATCGACCGCCTCGTCCCCGTCATCCTGCGAAACGCCGAGGCGGTCGGCGCCCTTCCTCGCTTCGGAGGGCTCCTCGGGCACCTCCAGCGTGCCGGGATAGACGATGGCGGTGTAGCCCTCCATCTCACCGACGGTGTCGTCGATGGTGGACGCCGCGACGTTCCAGGAGTGGCCGGCCAGGATATACCAACCCAAGCCGATCGAGCTGAGGACGATCAGCGCCAGAAACACCGCGAGGGCGATCTTTTCACGGAAAGACTTCTCCATAGTGGGAATCATTATAGCCGGGTCCGCCTTACGGAAAGGTTTCGGCAACCTGTCGGTTCGATATCCTCAGCGGGCGGAGAGGAGCCGTAGTGCGCCTACACCAGCTTCTCGAACGCGACGCGCTCGGGGGTGAGCCCCTCCGCGTGCTTGATGCGGATGATGCCGCATTCGGTGAAGCCGCACGAGGCGATGAGGCGGAGCATCGGGACGTTTCCGGGATGCGTGTCGACGCGGACGCTGCGCGCCCCCTGCTCGCGCGCGATCTCCTCGGCGCTCGTCAGCATGAAGCGCGCGGCCCCCTTGCCCGTGCTGTCGGCAGCGACCGCAACGCGATGGACCACCGCGTAACCCGGGTCGGACGAGGTCCCGTCCGTGAGCCAAGCGCCGTCGATCTCGTCGTAGTCCGGCTCGCCGGAAAACGAGACCATGCACGTCGCCGCAAGATGGCCGCGCGCATCCTCGACGACATACGAGACGTCGGCCTCGACGTCGCCCGCGACGATGCCGCGCGCGGGATAGCCCTCGCCCTGCCACTGATCGATCCCCAGCGACGCAAGCGCCGCCTTGCCGTCGAGCAGGATCTCCATCACGCGATCGATCTCATCAACCTTGGTTTTGCGAAAGTCCACTCGCTCCCCTTTTCTCACCCTTGGGTTTTACCGTAACCAAAACGACCATTCCGATAATGAGCACCATGCCCACGATGTCCGCCCACGTGACGGCGGTTTTGAGCCAAACGGCCGAGAACACCGTCGCCGCGACCGGCTCGATGCATCCGACAAGCCCCGCCCGCATGGCGCCGGCCTCCTTGACGCCCTGGAGGTAGAACAGGTACGCCAGAAACGTGCCGAGGACCACCATCGCCGCCAGCGCCGCGACCATGCCCGGCGAGAACTCGACGGGGACGCTCCAGGGCTGCTCGACGACGCAGATGATGACGCCCGCGACGAGCATGCCGAGCCCCGTGACGATGAAGCTCCCCCACTTGGCGAGCAGCTTCTCGGGCAGCAACGTGTAGCCGACGAACCCGCATGCCAAAAGGAATCCCCACACGAGCGCCTCGGGAGGGATGGCCAGGCCGTCGAAGCTGCCTTTGGTGGCGATGAAGAACGTGCCGGCGACCGCGAGCAGGACCCCCACGACCTCGCGGACGTGTGGAAGGCGGCGCGCCATCGCGCACACGAGGATCGTGAGCAGGACCAGGCCGAGCCGCTCCATCACGGTGCCCGTGCCGGCGTTGGTGAGCGATATCGCGGTCAGGTAGCTGTACTGGGTGAGCAGTATGCCGAAGATCGCGAACAGGACGATCCCGAGCAGCGTCTTGGGATCGCGCACGGCGGCGATCAGGCGGTCGCGCTCGCGCACGGCGCTCACCGCCAGGAAAAGCAGCGCGGCGAACGGCAGGCGGATGCAGATGATCCAACCGGGATCCAGGCCGTAGGTCGTGGTGAGCAGCTGGGCACACGTGCCGGAGAACCCCCAGAAGGTTCCGCCGAGGGCCGCGAACAGGATTCCGCGCGCGACGCGGACGCGCAGCAAGGAGGCGCCGTTCATCGGGCTACACCTCCCTCTCGAACGCGGCGCGGCGCTTGACGCGGCCGAGCGCGTCGCGGACCTCGACGGTTCCGCATCGGGTGAACTCCTGCTTCTCGAGCAAGCCGCGCATGGCGTCGTTGGCGGGATGGATGTCGCACCGCAGGGTCGCGCAACCCGCCGCGCGCGCGAGGGAGAGCGCCTTGTCGATCATGAACATGCCCACGCCGCGGCGGCGCGCGTCGCGTTCGACGCAGGCCCAGCGCAGAACCGCATAGGGGGACCCGTCGCGCATCCACGCGCCGTCGATCCCCCGCTCGTAGTTCTTGTCGGCTCCGGTCGTGACCGCGAACGCGGCGATGAGCCGTCCGTCCCCGTCCTCGACGACGTGCATGAGCCCGTCGGAGATGCTGCGCATCAGACGGCGCGACGACGGGTACTTCTTGCCCTCGTCGACCAGCTGGAGCGCCATGAGTCCCTCCCGGGTGCGATGCAGCAGATCCGAGACGGCGGCGAAGTCGTCGTGCCCCGCGGGGCGGCTGGAATAATAGCCGAGCACCGAGGCGCGGCCGCGGAAGATGGGGTCGTCCTGCGGAAGTGCTGCCCCGGCTTCGGAAGCGGCGGCAGCGCCGTCCGCCCCGTTGCCTTCGGGCACAACCACCTCCGCGGAAGCGACGCGCTGCCCGGAGGCGGCGGGCTCGGCCTGCTTGGGCGATCCCGTCACCAGGAAGATCATGATGAGGATGAGGACGCAGCCGATGCCGTCCCAAAGGGACACCGGCGTCCCGAGCCACACGGCGCTGATCGCCATCGCCGACACCGGCTCGATGCAGCACAGAAGGCTCGCGCGCACCGGACCCGCGTCCTTGACGCCCTGCAGGTAGAGCAGGTACGCCAAAAACGTGCCGATGACCACGAGCGCCGCCAGCGCAGCCAGCGCGCCGGGCTCGAGCACGATGTCGTAGGTCCACGGACGGACGACCGCCGCGGCGACGAAGCCGCCGAACAGCATCGCGAGGCCCGTGACCGACAGCGACCCCCACTTCTTGAGCACCTGCTCGGGCAGAAGCGTGTAGCATGCGAGCCCTATCGCGCACATGACGCCCCAGAACAGGCCCTCCGGCGAGATGGACAGCGCCGTCGGATCGCCCTGCGTGGCGATGACGAACACGCCGGCGAGCGCGAACAGCAACCCCGCCACCTCGCGCGCCTTGGGGCCGCGGCGGAACCGAACGCAGGTGATGACCATGATGATGACCAGGCCGATCTGCTGGATGACCGTCGCCGTGCCCGCATTGGTGTTTGAGATGGCGAGCAAATAGCTCATCTGGGTGAACACGACGCCGAACACCGCGAACAGCGCGATCTGCACGAGCGAGCGCACATCGCGCAGGCAGGCGCGCAGCGTGCGGCCGTCCATAAAGATCGCGAGCAGCATGAAGACGACCGCCGCGATGGCGAGGCGCACGCACGTGACCCACAGCGAGGGGATGCCGAAGTTGTTGAGCAGAAGCTGGGCGCACGTGCCCGAGAAGCCCCACGCGGCGCCGCCCAGCAGGGCGCAGATCGCCCCGCGCATCACATGGCTTCCGCCTTGCGGCGCAACGGTTGCCGCCTGCGTCATCGATCCCCCTCTCGCGTCGTCTTCGAAATATGCCGGCGAGAAATTGTCCCACGAGAATCCCGCGGGCGCCACACCCTATTTCAGTGATTTAAGCGCGTCCACACCATTCTCACTCGAGGAAATCGACGACCCCGGAATGGGTGTGGTAGACGGCACCGGCGATACGGAGCCCTTTCCTGTCGCACAGGTCCGCGAGCTGGGGGCAGGACGCGAGCGCCGCCATGCCCGCGCGCACGTTGCGCTCGCTCGCGCGGTAAGGGTCGCGCTCGTCGCCGATGGCGCAGGCGATCGGCGCGGTGAGGGGCGCCATGACGTCGGTTTGGCGGTCGTCGTCGCTTCGGGTGCCCTCGCCGCAGGCGGTGTCACCGCCGGCGGTGTCGCCGCCAACGCTGTCGCCGCAACCGCACGCCTCTATCGTGGCTTGGATCGCGCCGCACCCCGTATGCCCCACGACGAGCACGAGCTTGACACCGAGATGCTCGCAGGCGTACACGACGCTGGCGAGCTCGACGGGGCCCACGACGTTGCCGGCCGTGCGCACGACGAACAGGTCGCCCAACCCCATCATGAACATGTGCTCGGGGACGGTGCGCGAATCCGCGCAGGAGACGACCACGGCGAAAGGGTTCTGGCCGTAGGCGTAGAGCTCCTCGATGCGCTCGCTCGACAGGTCGCGCTCGTGCGCGCGGACCGTCACGAAATCATGGTTGCCCCGCTTCAGGCGCTCGAGCGCCTCCTCGGCAGACAGCATGGAGACCTCCTTCATTAGCGACATGGGGACCCAGCACGCAGCGCAGTCGTCGCGATCGCGCAGCGCATAACGCGCCGTTGCGAACACGTAGCGCACAGCACCCCGGCTCCGCACCCATTGCAAGTACCCAGGCGCAACGCGAATCGCGGGCGCCGGACTCCGAGCCGAACAGACTTCTGAGGACTTCTTCCCAAAATCGGCCATCAAATGGCCCTATTTTGGGAAGAAGTCCTCAGAAGCTGACGAAGGCGTCCGCTTAGGCGGGATGGTGGAAGATGATCATGTCCTCGTAGGCGCCCTCGCCGTTGAGGAAGCCGCCGGGGATGACGCCGATGCGGTCGAACCCCATGCTCTCGTACAGGCGGATCGCCGAGACGTTGCTCGCGACGACGGCGTTGAACTGCAGCCCGCGGAATCCGCACGGCTTCAGGTTGTCGAGGGAGTCCTGGACAAGCGCGCGCCCGACGCCCCGCCCGCGGCATGACGAATCGACGGCGTAGCTCGTGTTGGCGGTGTGCGCGCAGCGCCCGATGTTGTTGGGATGCAGGATATAGAGGCCGACGACGCGACCGTCCTGCGCGGACGGCGCCTCGCCGGACGCGGCATCGGTTCCCGCATCCGCCGTTTCCGCCTCCGCGCAGTTGCGACTGCCCGGATCGCTTTCCCCGTCGCCATCCGCGCCGAGCTCCCCGCAATCGACCGCCACCGCCGTACGCGTCTGCGAGGCGAAGAACGCCTCGGCCTCCTCGTCGTCGGCGAGCTCGTCGAACTGGGGAAACGCGTTGCCGGCGCGCACGACCTCGTTCCAGATCTCCCGCATGCGCGGAACGTCCGCTGCACGGAAGGCGCGGATGCGCATGCCTACCACCACTTCTCCCAGAAATGCTTCTTGCGCTTCGGTTCGGGTTCGGGCTCGGGTTCGGGCTGCGCGTCGGCGTCGTCGACGGACGCCATCATGGCGAGCTCGGCGAGCTCCTCGTCGGTGAACTCGGAATCATCCGCCTCGAACCCGTCTTCACGGACATCCTCGAAGGAGACGGGCGCCGCTTCCCCGTCCCCGCCAGCGGAGCCGTCATCCGCATCCGAGATTACGGAAAGCTCCTCGATCCGCTCCTCGAGATCCCGCTCGGCATCCTCGGAAAGCGTCTCGACGTCGGCCGGAGCCTCCGAAACGTCCGGAGCATCGCTGCTCAGCCCGTCACCGACCCCTGCACCGTCGCCTGCGTCGCCATCCTCGTCGGCATGAGGCGCGTCGTCCTCCAGCGAGGCGATCTTGGTCGAGCCGCCGCCGCGCTCGGAATCCTCATCGTAGCGATCGTCGAAATCGCCGATGAGGGCGGCGGCGAAGTCGGTCGCATCGAAATCGCGCAGATCGTCGATGCTCTCGCCCACGCCGATCTTGATGATGGGCAGCTCCAGCTCGTGCGAGACGGCGAGCGCGATGCCGCCTTTCGCCGTGCCGTCGAGCTTGGTGACGATGAGCGCGTCCAGATCGAGCGCGCGGTTGAACTCGCGCGCCTGCTGCAGGCCGTTCTGGCCGGTCGTCGCGTCGATGACGAGCACCGTGTGGACGGGCAGGCTCGAGCGCTTGCGCGTGACGTTGACGACCTTTTCCAGCTCGCGCATGAGGTCGGACGACGTGTGCAGACGACCGGCCGTGTCGATGAGGACCAGATCCGCCCCGACTGCCTCGGCGCGCTCGATCGTGTCGTAGCACACGCTCGCCGGATCGGCGCCGCGCTCGCGCGTGACCATCTCGACGTCGGCGCGGCGCGCCCAGACCTCGAGCTGTTCGATGGCGGCGGCGCGGAACGTGTCGGCCGAGCCCAGGATCACCGTGCGGCCCGCGTCGGTCGCCTCCTTGGCGATCTTGCCGACCGTGGTGGTCTTACCGGTGCCGTTGATGCCGACGAACAGGACGAGCGACTTCTCGCCGCCGAGGATGTCCTCCCCTCCCGGCGTGAAGGTCTCGGCGATGTGCTCGCGCAGCAGATCGAGCACCGCATAGGCGTCGGGAAGCGCCTGGCGCCGCGCGGTGTCGCGCAGACGCTCGACGATGTCGGAGGCCGCCATGCCGCCGACATCCGCGAGGATGAGCGTCTCCTCGAGCGTCTCCCAGAATTCCTCGTCGAGATCGGGGCCGCGGTCAAGCAGAACGTTCATCTGCTCCTTGAACCTGTCGCGTGACCGCGCCAGCCCCTCGCTGATCCTATCGAAAAAGCCCATGGGGACTCCCCTTCCTTTTTCCTATAAGCGGCAGAGCATGCGCTCCTCCGCATCGGCTTTGCCTGACCCTCGACAGGGCCGCCCCGGAGGGACGGGGCTCGCGCGCAGTTTCCACAGCCCCTTAAACGCGTTCGCAGAACGCGTTATGCAAAGGGCGAGGACCTGTTTGAGCACGTTCCCCGTCCCTCCGGGGCGGCCCGCCATGCGCTCAAACCTACTCGGCGTGCTGGAGCGCGTGCTCCAGACGCTGGCTGACGACCTTGGTCACGCCGTCGGACTGCATCGACACGCCGAACAGCACGTCGGCCATCTCCATCGTGCGGCGCTGATGGGTGATCATGATGAGCTGGGTCGTGTCGCGCAGCGAGTTGAGGTACGCCGTCAGACGGCGCAGGTTGCTGTCGTCGAGCGCGGCCTCCACCTCGTCGAGGATGTAGAACGGCGTCGCGCGCGTGCGGTAGACCGCGAACAGCAGCGCGAGGGCGGTGAGCGACTTCTCGCCGCCTGACATGAGCATCATCTTGGTGATGCGCTTGCCGCGCGGTTGCGCCGTCACCTCGACGCCCGTGTTCTCAAGGTCGTCGGGATCCACGAGCGTGAGCTGGGCGGAACCGCCCGGGAACAGCACCGAGAAGATCTCGCGGAAGTTGGCGTCGACCGTCTCGAACGTGCGTACGAAGTCGTCTTTCATGCGCGCGTCGATGACGCGGACGATCTTGGCCAGCGAGCGGCGCGCGTCGTCGAGGTCCTGGATCTGGGACGCCAGGTAGTCGTAGCGCGTCTTGAGCTGGTCGTATTCCTGCGCGGCATCGGGGTTGATCGTGCCCATGTTGGCGATGCGGCGGCGCAGCTTGAACGCCTCGCCCTCCAACTCGGCGCGGTTCTCAAGCTCCGGAGCCTGAAGCGCGGTCTCGAGCGGCACGCCGCAATCCTGCACGATCGCGTTGACGGCGGCGTCGACCTGCACCTCCAGGCGGCCCTTGTCCACGCGCACCTGGCCCATACGGGAGTTCGCCTCGTCGAAGGCGTCGTGGGCGGCACGGGCGCGGGCGCGGGCCTCGTTGGCCTGGGCATGCAGCCCCGACGTCGAGTCCTGGGCCAAGGCGGCCCGCTCCTCGAGCGCACGGGCGCGGCGGCGGGCGCTGTCGGCGAGCTCCTCCATGAGCGCGAGCAACGGGACCGCGCGCGCCTGAGCGACCTGCTTGCGCGCGAGCGTCTCGCGCGCCTCGGCGTCAGACGCTTCGATCTGGGCAAGCTCGTGGACGCGCGCGTCGACGATGCGCGAGGTGTAGGTCTGGCGCTCGGCGAGGGTCGCGGCGGACAGGCGGGCCTCGGCGAGCGCATCGCGCGCCTGCGCCGCCTGCTTGCGCAAGGGAGCCAGGCTCTCGCGCAGCTCCGCCAGGGAGCGCTCCGCCTCCTCCAGCTTCTCCCCCAGCTCGGCGATGCGCGCCTCGAGCGCCTCGACCGAGGGGCGCGCCTGGTCGACCGCCCGCGCGGCATCCTCGTGCCGACGTTCGACCTCCTCGCGCTCGGCGCGCAGCGACGCCAGCTTGCGCTCGGCATCGTCGGCCTCCTTGCGGGCTGCCTGCGCGGAACCGCGTGCCGCGGCGAGGCTCTGCGAGAGCTTCAGGCTTTGCGCCTGCGCCTCGTGCTGGGCCTCCTCGGCGGCGCGGGCCTGCGCCTCGAGATCGGCGCGCTCGGCCTCCTGGGCCTTCAGGAGGAACCGGAGCTCGTCGAGCATGCGCGCGCGTGCAAGGACGCCGTCCTCGCCCCGCGCGTCACGGGACGCGCCGACGAGCACCTTGCCGGAAGGCCAGACGACCTCGCCAGCCTCCGTCACGAACCGCGCGCCGTGCTCATCCCGCGCCTGGGCGGAGAGCGCCTCGTCCAGCGATCCGCACACGACGACGTCGCCCAGAAGCTCCTCGACGGCGCGGGCGGCCTCGGCGGGATACGAGAGCGCGTCGATCAGGGCGCGCCCTCCGCAGGCGCGGGCGGCATCGCGCGCGACGACCCGGGCCGCGCGTCCCGCACGCGGCATGAAGACGACCTCGCCGGCCTGCTCGGCGTCGGCGAGCGCCGCCGAAAGCGCGAGGGCGTCGCGGGAGCCGTCGATGAGCAGCGCGGCGACATCCGTCGCGAGCAGGCGCTCGACCAGCTCCTCGGAGCCCTCCTCGACGCGCAGCGCATGCGCGAGCGGCGCGGCCGAT
>ERZ1034920.914-NODE-914-length-20635-cov-52.259767_pt1 | contig 20635 bp, 37 predicted proteins | sample MGYA00520688_ERZ1034920 | MGnify/ENA primary metagenome ERZ1034920 (study PRJEB33766, sample SAMN09781785) | gut metagenome | biome: gut microbiome | host: Homo sapiens | place: Madagascar | study: EMG produced TPA metagenomics assembly of the PRJNA485056 data...
CTACCGCTCCGCGTCCACCAACACGGGCAACTACTCCGCGTCCACCAACACGGGCAACTGCTCCGCGTCCACCAACACGGGCTACCGATCCGCGTCCACCAACACGGGCGACTACTCCGCGTCCACCAACACGGGCGACTACTCCGCGTCCACCAACACGGGCAACTACTCCGCGTCAGATGTCTCTGGTAAAGAAAGCGTTGCTGCTGCGCTCGGCATTGATAGTAAAGCAAAAGGCGCTTTAGGATGCTGGCTTGTTCTGGCAGAATGGGCAGAAGATGATGAACACAACTGGCATCGCGAAGATGTGCAGTGTTTTAAGGTTGACGGTGAAAACATCAAGCCTGACATTTGGTACAAGCTGAAAAACGGTGAACTTGTGGAGGTATCCGAATGACCAGCTTTTGTGGGCATCAAGATAACCCGTTCCCGCCGGATGAAGAGCTGCCTGTTGGCTGCACAGCTGACGAATACAGCCACCCCATCATGTGCGAGGATTGCATTTGGGGCGAAACGTGCATTGATAGCACGGTAAGGGAGGATAACGATGGAACTGAAGAACTATAGCATTGAAGCCGCAGGAAGCCTTTACTGCTCGGAAAGCTTTGCAAACATCTGTGTTGATGGGCAATCCTACGGCATCGAAAAGCTGATCTGCGAGATGATGAAAAGCCTGAAAAAGGAAGAAAATCTCGGCATGGAAACGTGCGGAACACTGAATATCACGTTCACCAGAAATGCTGAAAAGTTGACTGTGAACGGGACTGTGAAAAGGGAGGAAAAGGCATGAGCGTGTTTGAAGCGCTTTCTAAGATTCAATCTGAATTGAAAGCACCCAAGAACCTTTACAACTCTTTCGGAAAGTATAAATACCGGAACGCGGAAAGCATTCTTGAAACGGCAAAACCTCTCTGTGCAAAATATGGCTGCACGCTGACCGTTATGGACGATATTGTACTTATCGGAAGCCGCTATTACATCAAGGCCATTGCCACAATAACGGACAAAGAGGGAAGCTCAACCAGTACCACAGCTTTTGCCCGCGAGGATGAAACCAAAAAAGGTATGGATGGCGCACAGATTACCGGTACAGCATCCAGCTATGCCAGAAAATATGCGTTGAATGGCCTGTTTTGCATTGATGATACAAAAGACCCTGACAGTGATGAATACCACAAGCAGACGAGCGCAAACGTAGCACCAGAACAGCCAACCAAAGGCGATATTCAGTCCAGCGAGGCCGAAGCAAGCGAATATGTCAAAGCCCGCGCTACACTAACAGCTGCAATTACCGAGTATTGCGCCAAATCAAAACATACACGAAATGAAGTGCTTGACGCTTTGAAAGCCGTTCCCGGCGGGACAATGAAAACGTTGGACGGCTGCAATGCGCTGATTGCACAGATTCAGGAGTGGAGCAAATGAGCCATACAATCAACATTGCTGATGCCACCTTGATGGGCGAGATTTTGATGATCCGTTTGAAAAGCAAGCAGGACATGGATGAAGCGCAGAACTTTTTGAATGAGGTCAAATCCGGCCCCGGCAAGCTGTTTGCAGGTGTTTTTGGCGAGGTACTGAAAAAGCGCAGCCTGACTTCTAACGCTTACGCGTGGACGCTGATGAACCAGCTTGCCGAAAAGCTGAAAAAGCCTGCTGTTGAGATTTATCGCGACCTTGTGCGGGATGTTGCAGGTGCAAGCGATATCGTTACCATCAAGCAGGAAGCAATAGAAACCTTTAAGCGCGGCTGGGAAAGCCAGGGACAGGGCTGGCAGGTTGTTTTGCTGGACACCATGCCTACACCAAACGGCACGTTCTGCACTCTGCAATGCTGGTATGGTTCCAGCGTATACGACAGCAAGCAGATGCACCGCCTGTTGGAACTGATTGTGCAGGAGTGCCAGCAGCAGGGGATCTCAACAATGACACCTGACGAAATTGCAAAGCTGAAAGGACTGACCGGCGAATGAAAAACGAATTTGGCGTTGCGCTTGATTCCAACGGCTATGCACCATCCATCATGCCAAACTGGAAAGACATGTTTGGCCACCCACAGTGTTACTGCTGCATGAACGGCCATGATCTGGTACGGCATGAAGTGCTTTACGGCCAGAACAGGGCAAAAAGCAAAGCGCTTGGCCTGTGGATTCTGGTTTGCCCGGACTGTCACCGATGGATTCACGGCGAAAAACAGCGCTGGCCTAAAATGGATGGGCTGGATGCCATGATGCGGCTTGAACTTAAAAAGACCGCACAGCGCACGGCAATGACGGATTACAGCTGGACAAAGGAAGAGTTTGCCCGGCGGTTTGGAAAGAACTATTTGGAGGACTAAACACATGTTGAATGTAGTTGCACTTATGGGAAGATTGGTTGCTGACCCTCAATTACGCCAGACGACAACAGGTAAAAATGTTGCATCGTTCCGCGTTGCAGTAGACCGGGGGCGCAAGGATGCCAACGGCCAGAATCAGGCAGATTTTTTTGACATCGTTGCCTGGGACAAGAGTGCGGAATTTATCTGCCGCTATTTCCAGAAAGGTTCTATGATTGCCGTTGAGGGCCGTTTGCAGAGCCGGAACTATCAGGACAATAACGGCAGCAACCGCACGGCCATAGAGGTGGTTGCTAGCAACGTTTCATTTGCAGGCAATAAACCCGCCCAAAGCCAGAACGTGGCTAATAGGGCCGCTTCTGCGCCTGTGGCGGCAAGCAATGAGTATACGCCGATTGAAGATGACGGTGATCTCCCTTTTGATTCTTGAGAGAAAGGCAGGTGATGAAATTGGGTTTTGTACATGGGACGCAGTGGACGGACGATATGGTACAAGACAGGATTCTTAAATGCGTTGATACGTTAGGATTAAAGAGAATGCCCACAAGGAAAGAACTTCATGTTGTGACGTTTATTTCCTTTTAGCACTTACACCAAGCGGAGAAAAAGTATACATTGTACCATCCGCTATTAACCAAACTCAGATTTGCATGGGGGAAAGGTCAAGCAGTTACGATAAATATCTTAACAGGTACGATATTATTCAACGCGCAGCCGATGCGCTAAAAGCACAGGAGTTTTGAAAAATGGCAAACGAAGGGTACATCAAGCTGTACCGCCGCATGATGAAATGGGGGTGGTACACAGACACGCCAACGAAATGTGTGTTCCTGCATCTGCTATTTCTGGCCTGTTATGAGCCGTGTTATTACAAGGGCGTTCATCTGGAAGCCGGGCAAGCGGTTGCCTCTATCCGCCAAATTTCAACAGATACTGGTATATCTGTTCAATCTGTTCGCACTGCTTTGAGCCATCTAAAATCAACACAAGAAATAACACAGTGTGAACACGGAAAATTCAGCGTGTTTACGGTGAATAATTACAGTGATTACCAATGCACTAACACAGAATCTAACAAACAGGTAACACAGAACCAACACAGTGCTAACACAGACCCTTATATAAAGAATAATAAAGAAGTTAAGAATACCCCCTATACCCCCCAAGGGGTTGACGCGATTTCTCCTCAATTTGACACCTTCTGGTCAGCCTATCCCAAGAAAACAGGCAAGGCAGATGCACGCAAGAAATTTGAGAAGCTTGTTACTGACGAATCTACTTTGTCCGCAATCTTGAAAAGCCTTGAGTATCTCAAGACCACAGAGCAGTGGCAGAAAGAAAATGGCAAGTATATCCCATATCCTGCCACCTGGCTGAATCAAAAACGCTGGGAAGACGAAACGGCGCAGCCGCCTGCTGAACCCCGCAAGTCTAAAAACCTGATTCCCATCTATGACCGGGAATACACACGGGAAGAGCTGATTAACGGCGTTGTTCCCAAACTCATTGGGTGGAAGGAGGCAGGCAAATGAATACAGCTGTTGCGGAAAAAGCCGTTATCGGCATCATGCTGATAGAGCCTGACCGGCAAAGCGAAGCCTTCAAAAGCCTAACAGCGCAGATGTTCAGCATCAAAGACCTGGGAGACATCTTCCTGCTTTGCAAGGAGCTTGATCGCAGAGGGGAACGCGCGGATGCAGTTTCGGTTATTTCCAGATGCAAAGACAGCATCAAGGCGATTGCTTACGAATGCGCACAGACAGTCCCATCAGTGAGCGGGTTCAACACCTACATCAACTGTGTTCTGGACGGATACCGAAAGCGGCTGATGGTTGCCAAGATGGGGGAGCTGGTTGCGGCAGATGTTGACGCTGACGAGATGTTCGGCGCGGTTGCTGCCATGATGGAAAAGCAGCAACACATTATGGAGCACCAGCGAGAGCGCAGTGCAAAGGACTTTGCCGATGGCATAGAAGACTTTCTGCAATGGCTGAAAAAGCCAAATGACAACATCCAGACAGGCTTTGGAACGCTGGATAAATTGACCGGCGGACTTGTACGAAGCGGCGTTACGGTAATAGCCGCCCGGCCCGGCAAAGGCAAATCAACACTGGCTCTGCAAATGGCAGCGCAGATATCGCAAAGCTGCCTTACGCTGTACCAGTCAATGGAAATGAGCAGGGAACAGCTATACACGGCAATTTTTTCCCGGTGGGAGCAGATCGACAGTATCCGCATTACAAATCATGCGCTGACCGAAGAGGAAGAAAGCAAGATTGCAGAGGATTCAGAAATCCTGAAAAGGCGGTACAAGCTGATCTTGGATGATTCCAGCCTGACCAGTCTTGCAGACGTTGAATTGACCATCAAGGAGCGGAAACCGGAGGTGGTTGTCATTGACCATTTGGGACTTGTGGCACCACCAAACGCCAAAGAAAAGCGTAATGACGAATTAGCGGCCCTTACACGGGGCTTAAAGCAGCTGGCAATGAAATATCATATCTGCATTATCGAGCTTGTACAGGCCGCGAGAGCCGCCGACACTGGGCTTATCAAAATGTCCGACATGTTTGGCTCCGCCACCATTGAACACGATGCAGACATGATTCTTGCCATTAACCCGGAACACTACACCAAATTGCGCGAACAGCGGGAAGAAGATCCGCCAAGCGAAAGCGACACTGTGATTGAAATTGTTAAAAACCGGCACGGTGCCTGCGGACAGCTTGATTTCGCGTGGGTGAAGCCGTTCCACCTATTTTGCGAGGTGACAAACATTGACTAACCGTGAATTATACATGCAGCTTGCACAGACTTGTGCAGAAAAAACGCTTGAACTTGACCTGGAAATGGAAAAGTACGGCGAGAAGCTGACGAAGTGCGCTTATGACGCAGCGCAATGGAAGCCGAAAGAAGCAGAATTTAAGGCAAAAGCGCTGGAGGAAGGCTTGTGATTTACAAGTACACTATTCCGCTCCCGCCTGTCACCAAAAAGAACTCACAGCGCATTTTGGTGAACCGAAAAACGGGAATGCCGTTTATAGCCACTAGCAGCGCCTACAAGCGCTATGAAGCGCAAGCCATATACTTTCTTACCCCAAAGCCGAAAACGCCGCTGGCGGGGTGCTATCGCGTTGCTGCGGCGTTCTACATGCCAACCCGCCGCCGCGTGGACTTAACGAACCTACTCGAAGCCGCCCATGACACGCTGGTAGCCGCAAAAATCCTTGCAGACGATAACAACACCATCATCGCTAGCGTGGACGGCTCCCGTGTATTCTACGACAAAGAAAATCCAAGAACGGAAATTATTATACAGGAGTTGAATGAACCATGAAAACTGTTCAACATATGCCTCCTAAAGTTCTTATCGCCTGTGAAGAATCCCAGACGGTATGTAAGGCATTCCGTGCCAGAGGATTTGAAGCATACAGTTGCGATATTCAGGAACCGTCCGGCGGACACCCGGAATGGCACATCTTGGGCGATGCCCTGAAAGCTATTGAGGGGGGGGCAGGTCGTAACAATGGACGGTAAAACGCATGATATCGGCAAATGGGATTTGCTGATTGCGCATCCGCCATGCACATATCTCAGCAACGTTGCCACGCGCAGTTTTTCTCTACGGTGTACAGCGCCAGAAAAAGTGGTTGCACGGTGGTGCGAGCGGGCCAAAGGCGCGGTGTTTTTTATGCGGTTCCTCACGGCAAACGCTGAACGAATTGCAATCGAAAATCCCATTGGTTTTATGAACACGGCATATCGAAAGCCAGATCAGACGATTCACCCGTATATGTTCGCGAATTCCACAGACGATACGGAAAATTATGTCACAAAAGCAACAAGCCTTTGGCTTGTTAATCTTCCGCCGCTGTGCGGTACAAGGCTTCCCAAGCCTGACAATGCAGCATTGTTTGGCAGAATGCCGAGCGGAAAGGCACGAACGTGGGAAGATACGTTCAGTCGTTCTGGAAAAGTCAGAAGCAAGACATTCCCCGGTGTCGCTGACGCAATGGCCAACCAATGGGGAAACTGTATCAAGAACGGAGAATAAAAATGACCGGAACACTATCCGCCCCATGTGAGCATTGCCCGGAACGCCACACGCTATGTCACAGTACATGCAGCAAGTATCATGACTACCGTGCAGTATTGGATGATATCGGCAAGCGGCGCATACAGGCGCAGGCGCTGATGGAAGCGGATGTTACACGGTGCGAAAAAATCCGGCGGGATGTGAGAAATCACGGACTTCCGGGGCACAGGAGGAGATAAACATGAAAGCCAAAATACAGCTTCCGGCCTGCTACAAGAAAGAAGCGGAAGCCTATATTGAAAAGCTTGAAGCTGAATCAATCGCAAGGGTGCATGATGAAGTGATGAAAGAGCGGCAGGATATTGCCTTGAGGTCACTGTATTTGTGCCTGCTGGCCTGCTATCAGGTTGGCCTAAAGCCGTCAACGCTGGTTAAAATCCAGAATGCCATGAGCGGCCCTGTGACGGAAAAGTATTCCAGCTACCGGGTTGACCAGCTGGCCGACACATGGGCGCAGGTTACGCTTCAAAATATCGGGGTTGATGTGGCAGAAACGGGAGAGCAATTATGAGCTTTGAAACGCCTGAAAATATGGATAAATGTTGCAACACTTGCCGCTGGAATGAACTGTTCAACAGCGTGTGTTGCAACGCTGACAGCCCGCATTGCGCCGACTTTTGGGATGACGGATGCGATGAATGGGAAGGAGGGCCGAACGACTTTGTTCAAGGAGTTGGCTGGTAAAGCATCCGCGCTGCTGAATGCAAGCGGTATTTGCTCTAACAACTGCATTGACGGCCATTGTAGCGGGTGCGGCGAATGCTGCGCTGATCTTCTCCCGCTTACGAAAGGCGAAATTAAACGGCTGCGAAATTATGCCAGGAAGCACCGATTACAGGAGAATAAGCGCTTTTTTTTGGAAACGAAAGGCGGGCCGGATTTAAGCTGCCCATTCCGCAATGAGCATACCAAACAGTGCGATGTTTACCCTGTGCGACCGTTGATTTGCAAAGAGTATATCTGTTCCCGGCTTTTCCAGAAGCCAATTGCAAAAACCGGCCTTACGAAAGAAAAGCGGAATATTCACTCTCTGCGATGGGAAATTTTCAAAAATCCGGAATGCGAAAACCTGCTTAAAGAAGCGCAAAAGGCCGCAATGAAAAGAAGGTGAAAAACATGTTTGAAACTGCATTCAAAGTCAACCCTGATTCCGATTTTTACAAAAACTATTTTATGAAGAAAGCCGAAAAAAAGAAATTTCTTAAGCTTGTAGATAAATTCCTTGATAAGTATTTTTGTGGAGAATGGCTCTCGTTAAATCTTTCTGGCCGGTTGACCATTAGATTAAACGCTGAGGGAACCCGAAAATACGCACAGCAGACAACAAAGCACAGCAACTGCCCAGGCTTTTCCACTTTTAAGAAGCAATCCCCCATGAATCGCTTATGGGAAGATGAAGTTTGCAAGTGTGTAGATTGGAAGAAATTTAGCGCCAACGATTTCTGGTGGATGAATTTTCATGGCACAGGGAAAATCAGCACTGAGTTGTGGGATGATGAGCAGGGGAATTTGTACGGATATTTTTCAAGTGAGTTTTCCGGTAAAAACACAAAAGTGCCAGAATCTGTGACACAAATGAAGCTGAGTGAATATTATGCAGCATATGAAAGCTATGAAGAGACAAAAAACAAGGCGGACAACCCATGAGAAAAGCCGAATTTAAGCGCATGCGGGGCGTGAAGGAAAATTACGTTCAAGACCGGCTGCGGCTGAAAAGGATATTCTGCACCAGCATTAAGCATGTGCGCTGGATGAAACGATACATCAACCGCGCACCGAGACACAAAGAGAAACGGGAGGAATACGATGAACAATAATTATTGCCCAATTCCGGGTGCAAGCCAGCCGAAAGAACATCCAAAAACGATAGTAGAAAGAATCGGCGAGCCTGCATTTCTCGAACAGCTTGCAGAAGAGTGTTCAGAACTTGCGCAAGCAGCGTTGAAAACCGCGCGGAAGTATCGCGATGAAAACCCAACGCCTAAAACCATTGACGAATGCTATGATGCTTTGCAGGAAGAAATTGCGGACGTGATGCTTTGCGTGAGCGAATATCTTGATTATAAAGGGCCTGATTATCTTAATTGCGTCATACTGATGAAACTCAAAAAGTATGATCGCTGGAAACGGCGATTGGAGGAAGTGGGCAAATGAACAAGATAATAAAAATCGTTGACAAAGCAGTCATGAGCTATGTAATAGACCATCAAGCACAGTTGAAAGGGCTTTATCTCTCCTTGGAAAATGGAACAGATGGCCCTGGTTTGGTTGCCTGTGATAATAGCACCGGCGATTTGTGGTGCGAAGAGTTCGACAGTGTGCGGGATGCTGTTAAATGGTTGCGGAGGGAAAAGGATGCCAGTATTTGAATTTAATTGTCTATATGCTGCAAAAGCGCTTTTTCTGATTTTCGTTGTCGCACCGATTCTTTTTATGCTGGGCGTTTCGCTGACATATGCTGCATCACAGTTTCTTAAAAGCGTTTGGCGTTTAATGCGGTCACATCACTTCCCGATTTTGCATTGCAAAGAATGCTTGTACTGGGGAACTGTGCAGTGCCCGCTATATGGTAAAAATAGTGCCTTAGATTTTTGCAGCCAAGGAAAGCCATCAGAAATATTGGAGGATAAAACACAATGAACATGGATGAACTTGATTGAAGAATTTGACAGCGTTAAAGCTGCTATCAAGTGGTTGCGGAGGGAAGAATGAACCAAACATTTTTTGACCCAGTAAACAGCAAGTGCATTTCTTTTGACGGCGTGCCGAAGATTTCCGACTTTGGTGATGAGAATGACCTGATTCGGCGCGGCGATGCGCTGAAAGCAATCAGGAAAGCATGTATCAGTGCGCATTTACCGTTCGATTCCGCTACGCCGGAAGGAAAGCGAGTAATGGATGCTCTATATGCGGTATGGAAAGTGAAGAAAGAGGGAAAGACGCATGACAGTATTTGACACAAAAGGGCATATGACAAATCGTGTGGAATCCACATGAATCGGCAGATGTGAACAAAAATTCACAAATGTGGAAAGGAGGCGATAGAATGAAAATCGGTTTGATAGATGTTGATGGTCATAACTTTCCGAATCTCGCATTGATGCGCATTTCCGCATATCACAAGGCACGCAGAGACACCGTAGAATGGTGGTGGAGCGACTTCATTCACTACGACATTGTGTACATGAGCAAGATTTTTTCCGATGCCTATACCGCAGATGTGCCGGAACCTCTCAACGCAGACCGCGTAATCAAGGGCGGAACGGGCTACTGCATTTCCCTTGGCGATGACGGAAAAGAACACTTTGACGAGGATAAGAACACGGAGTTGCCGCTGGAAATAGAACATTGTTTCCCAGACTATTCCATATACCCACAGTTCAATTTTGCCGTAAGCATGACAAGCAGAGGATGCCCGCGCGGGTGCGCGTTCTGCCATGTTGCTGCCAAAGAGGGCTGCTGTGCAAAAAAAGTCGCCGATGTAAGTGATTTTTGGTGCGGTCAAAAGGAAATCAAAGTGCTTGACCCTAACATAACCGCCTGCCCGGAAAAGCGTGACTTGATGCAGCAGTACATTGATACACACGCAATAATTGATTTTACACAGGGGCTTGACATTCGGCTGCTAAATCAATATGACATCGAAGATATAAACAAAATGCGGGTCGGTACGCTTCATTTTGCATGGGACAACCCAAAGGACGATTTAGAAGGCAAGTTTTCTGACTTTGCAAAAGGCTTTCGCCGCAAGTCTAATATCGGTACGGTTTACTGCCTGACAAATTACAATAGTACGATGGAAGAAAACTTGCACCGCATCTACACATTATCGACGCTTGGCTATGACCCCTATGTAATGATATACGATAAGCCCCATGCGCCAAAAGAAATCCGACGACTGCAACGGTGGTGCAATAATAAAATCATCTTCAACTCGTGTCCTAAGTTTGAAGATTACTCACCGTAATTAAAATTGCCAAGATGTCACAAACTTTTCTTCATCCTTTTCTGCATGAAACATATAAGAATTTGGTGAACTATTGTTCACAGACATTAAGCACATGGCCCGCAAAACCTCAAATGAATACCCGTGACCCTGTTTCTCAATCGTTTTTATGAGGCTGTTTGCCGATTCTGTATAGGCGTTTGTATAGCGATAATCAAAGTACGACAGAATGTCATATTTTCTCCTAACAAGCACCTTTTTCAAGTCCTTAAATTCTGGAACATTTGAACCGATATTTTCACACCATTTGTCGAAGCGCTCTTCCGCCTGCACACGGTTTGTCGATTCATAGATTTCTCGGAACTGTTCCTTAGCCCAATAAACGCGGCTTAATGCAGGGTATGCGTCAAGCCATTCAGTTAATTGCTGCCCAGCGTCTGCCGATAAATCCTCAAAGTTAGCCATGAACAAAGTACGCTCACGCTTTAGCCTTTTCTTGATTTTCTTGTCATCGTGCATTTTCTTTCTGATGGTGTCCATGTGTCTGTTTACGAGCTGGATAACATGGAACCTGTCGATAACAACAGTTGCAAATGGGAAGATGTCTTTTACTGCCTTTGCGTATAGCGGAGCGAAGTCCATAGTTGCTACCCTTACGATGTTCGGGTTCTTTAGGCTTCGCAGGTAACCGTAGACTGTCTCCGGCTTATTGTTCGGGAGCATATCGAGAAGTCTTTTGTGCTCTGGGTCTGTGATAATTAGACGGAAGTGCTTATCAATGTGGGCCTCATCAATGCCTATGACCCTTGGCGTGGTATACAGCGTCATATAGCGGTGCTTTTTAGCCCAGTCGTCAAACGCTCTGCGAACAGTTTTATCCGAAATCCCATAATCATCCGCAATGCGTGTGTACGGTTCACGCCGCAGAATACGCTGAACAATTCTGTCACGAAGTCTCGGTGTCATGCTGGTTTCGTCAATCGTCTTGTATGTCTGCATATAAGTTGCGCCGCAGGATGGACACAGGTATCTTTGAGCGCGGAGTTTCAGAATGACCTGCATCCCGGAATTTGGTAAATCTCTTATGTACCGCGTTTTGTAACCGTGCGATGATTGAGGGCCAACAGTACCGCACTTTGGGCAAAAGGTCGGCTTATCGGCTGCTTTGATTTCGTACATCAAGCAGTCTCCGTCTTTGGCTTGTAGGATTTGAGTACAGATAAATTCGGTTAATCCTGTAGGCATGACAGCGCCCATAAAAACAACCCCTTTCGTATCAACCATTATAACACACCACACGATATGTCGAAATGGAAAAGGAGTGATTTCTATTTGTTATGCAAAAAATCCACACGAAAAGTCGCAAGCCCCACAAACTGCATCTACACAATCAAATGCCTTGCTCTGATCTTCGTTGTGGCTCCAGGCATAATGCTTATCGGCGCATTGCTGATCTACCTGTTTGCACTGTGCTGCGAAAAGATTTCAGAGCTTTGAAGGGGGCAAAAATGAACATCTTTCTTTCAATTTTGGGGACTGCAATTATCACAATCTTAATTGCGGGGGCTTATTCCATCGGCGTGTCTGTCGGAAGAGCTGCGGCAGGATATGAAGATGATGATCGGGAACCGGTGATTTACATGGAGCATGCACATGGGGGCGAATGAATGATTAGAATTTGTACTGAGTGCAAAAAAGGATTCGATGGGAGCGCAAAAGCCCGGCTTTGCCCGGAATGCAAGGAAAAGCACCGGAAAGCGGCTTATGCACTGCAAAACGCAAGACGCAATGAGCAATCGCTTGTCAAATGCGAATGGTGCGGGAGGGTTTTTGCCAGAAAGAAGAACGAAAAGAAGTGTGAAGCATGCCGAAAAAAAGGAAAATATGGCAGCCCGCAGATGGCGGCACACAGCAAAAGAGATCCGCCTAAAGTGAGTATCAACGGCGTTCTCAAGATTGCCGATAAAGACGGAACGACTTACGGAAAAGCGGTTCTGGCACACAACATTTGAGGAGGAACACATGAAAAGTATCGGAAACGCACTTGCATTGGCTGCGACTTTGGCATTTATTGCATACATGGTTCAAGTTACCGGAAACGGAGTTTGGGCATGGATGATTATGCCGTGCTTTTCGTTCGCTGCACTTGGAATTGCTGGATAAGGAGGAAAAAATGGAGAATAATTGTTGCAAAAATTGCAATTCTGTACACGAGCTAATTGCTGTGATGTTGGACAACGGCGCATACATGCCAGAATACGCACATTTTGGATGGGATGCAGGCGCGGACCTGAAAAGCCCTGTTGATGTGATGATTCTGGCAGGCGGGAGTGCTGTAATTGATACCGGCGTGCATATCGACATTCCACAGGGATATGCGGGCTTCCTGAAAAGCAAATCTGGCCTGAATGTAAAGCATGACCTGACAAGTGAAGGTGTGATCGATGCAGGATATACCGGAAGTATCTGCGTAAAGCTTTATAATCTCGGTAAAACGGATTATAAAGTCCATTCTGGGGATAAAATTTCCCAAATCGTGTTTGTTAAGGTGGAATCTTTCGACTTTTACCCATGCAATAAACTGCCAGAGCGGGAACGCGGAAATGCAGGATTTGGAAGCACCGGTAAATAAAAAACTTGCATATTAGCGCAGAATATGCTATAATATCAATAAGAAATAGCGTGCCAAGTGCTTAATTGCCAAGTGCCAGTTGAACTTGATTGTTCGGCTGGCACTTTTGCTATATGGGGGAAACATGAAACTATACTGCACGGATTGCATGGACATCTTGAAAGAAATACCGACCGGCAGTATAGACATGATCTTGTGCGACCTGCCCTATGGAACAACGCGGAACAAATGGGACAACATCATTCCTTTAGAGCCGCTATGGGCGCAATACAGGCGTATAATTAAGAGCAATGGAGTTATAGCACTGCATAGCGATATGCCGTTTACAGCGGCCCTTGTAAGCGCTGGCATGGATTTGTACCGGTATGAGCTGATATGGGCCAAAGAAAACGGCAGCGACTTTCTGAACGCGAACCGGAAGCCTCTGAAAGTGCATGAAAGCATCCAGATATTTTATAAGCACCAGCCGACCTATAACAAGCAATATGTGGACGGAAAGCCCTATAAGAATAGGGGGGGCAAAGGCGAAAGGCCTCTCAAAATTGGGGAAAGTTTCGTGATGGGATCTTGACAGACTGTAGTGACGGTAAACGGAATCCCACAACAATCCTGAAATTCCCAAGGGAAAAAGGATTGCACCCCACCCAAAAGCCTGTAAAGCTGGAAGAATGGTTGATTAAGACGTACACAAACCCAGGCGAGACGGTATTGGACAACTGCATGGGCAGCGGAACAACCGGAGTAGCCTGTATCAACACAAATAGAGACTTCATCGGGATGGAAAAGGACCCCGACTATTACAAAACGGCCATAAGCCGGATAAAGGAGGCGCAGGATAATGGGGAGCGGGGCGACCAAAAGAAAAGGCCCGATCATGATTGATAACGACCCCGATAATGTGCCAGAAGGGAACCAAAGGCGCATTGAATTTTTGCTTGTGATATCCCAACTTCCAAAAATCAGCACAAGCGACCTGCCAGCCCTCAGAAAACGCTTCTATGACTATCTTGATCTATGCGTCAAGTATAACATGAAAGTGGGCAACATGGCGGCGTATGCTGCTATGGGAGTAGATAGAGACACCGTAAACGGCTGGGAAAGCGGGAAAAGGCGCAGCTCACAAAAGGAATACCAGGAATTTGCGCGAGAAATAAAGCGCGTATGCGGGATGTACCGGGAAATGCTGATGCAGGACGGTGCAATCAACCCGGTAACAGGGCTGTTCTGGCAGAAAAACTATGACGGACTGCAAGACCAGCAAGAGATTATTACCGCCACAAAAGACCCGCTAGGCGAGAACATGTCCCGCAAAGAAATAGAAGATAGATTCAGTGCCGACTTTGTAGAAATAGACGACTTTAAGGAAGTCAAAGAGCCGGAGCAAATGATAGAACCGGTTCAAACGAAGCCACGTAGGGAAAAGAAACAAGCGAAAGAAACTGAATAAACGAAAACGGAGCATCTAGCAGCATATAAAAACTGTTGGGTGCTCTTTTATTGTGCCTATAACCACGCAAAGAAACGCGCTATCCGATTAAACGCCAGAGTAAAGCCTAAAATCAGCGCGCAAATGCCTGTTAAAGGCAGCAGCAAACCCCAAAAAAGCGGGAAAGCAGAGGGGAATAAAGCCCAAAAGAGGGAAATAAAGGAGGGGATAACGCGAGCAACTTGCCGTCATCGTAAAAAAGACCCATCAACACGAATTATTATCCCTCCTCCAAAACCACCGTCTGAAACAAATATCCATACGAAATGGTCAAAATTACGGGGTATATACCTGAATCGTGCAATAAAAGTGCATAACTCAAATTCAATTCGACTTTGCCGGAGATTTTTTCGCGCAAAATCATCCGACTTTCAGGCAGGGAATGCCTCACCAATTCGACTTTTCTAGCCGTTCGACTTTGGCAGCGGGATGCAAAACAGCGCATCCTGACCGCAGCACCTTCCGGCCCGGCGGATGATCCCCAGGACGGCCCACAGCCGGGGAAAATGTGCCTTTTGGGTGCATATTTCGCTAAATACCAATTTAGCGAACATCGAATTGACGTTACAACGTACATTAAATTTTGAGAACTGTCAAAAAGCACAAAAGTACATAAAAAAGCGCCGCCGGGGATGCCGGAGGCGCTGAAATCAATTCGACTTTTGCAGAACGATTCGACTTTGAAACTGGTTCGACTTTCAAAATCAATTCGACTTTCACTCGACTCTGCCCGCCGGGTTCCAGATAGGGCATGACTCGCCCCACGCCACCCGCCGGGCAAAAAGTACATGCAGTGCCAGGCGGGTGATCTGGTGGGTCGCTACTTGCTTGCATCGCGCTCCCGCCGCTCTTGGCAGGCCTGCAAGATGTATTGCTGCAAGCTCTGCCCGGCGGCTGCTGCATCCGCGCGAATCTGTGCGCCGTCCTCTTTTGTGGGGCGTATCGTGATGCTGTCCCTGCTCTTATTGTATTTGATGTTAGCTTTGATCTGCGCGGGTGATGCCATAAAATGCGCCCTCCTATATATGTTGTACGTATAATATAGCACACAACGCGGAAAACGTCAACGTGTACACAATGCACAAAACATGTATACGTTTATCGTGCAATCATACAATCTATACGTCAACGTATTGACAACATGTACACGTTGACGTATAATATAGACATCAATAGAAAAGAGCCCACAGGGCAGGAGGTAACAAGAATGAAACTTGAAAAATACGGCATCAAGATGCAGGGCTTGAAGAAAGCCGCCGGGAAAACAAAATGGCTTGACGGCTGGAATGGATATGTGCAAATCAGCTATGATCGGGCTGACGGCGAGATAATAGCGGCGTATCACACTGACGTTAATGACTGGACGCGGTACCACAGCGAAACCATTATTGCGGTGCGGAATACACGCGATCCAATGACAATGCAGGACATTGCGGACGCTGTAGCGCTTGCCCTGGATGAAATGAGAAGGAGAGCGTGAGCATGTACATGTATGATCTATACGTTGCCGAGTTTGACAACGGTGACAAAATGACGGGGAGCATCTCCCAGGTTTACGCGGCGCAAGAGGTCAACGGGTGCGCGGTTACATTCCGCCCGTACATCGAGGTACGCAAGGCCTCGGCCCCTATTGCGCAGGATGATGGCACAATGACGGGCTACGCGTTGTTTATTCCGGCGCTGCCGTATACGGGAGAGTGGCGACAGATTACCGGGACATATCAGCGGATGCTTGACGCGTTTAACGCACGTAACAAGCTGCTAGAGTTTGACGAGGTTGATTTTTTTAGAGCGTACCAGCGCACCTTTTAGCGGACACTTTAGCGGGGCTGCACCGTAAAGCAACCCCGCCCCACTGCCAAAGCAAAAACAACACAAAGGAGCGTATAAAAAATGAAGAAACTGTATTTTGAAGGCGCGGGAATGTTTGGGTGCCGCGACACTGCCGAAGAGCTGCGCGGAAACTGCCGTCTCCGCACTATGTTCCGCGATGACCAGGGACGCGCGGTGTACCTGGAGATCTTGAGCGGGATGAACAAGACCGCCGGGCGGCTGTATGTAGACCGTTGCCATTATATCGGCAAGGATGGCTGCAACCTGCTGCGGCTCCCTGTAGAGCGTGACGGCAAGCGGCGCGAGTACACCCCGGAGGGCATTTTGGCGCTGCTGGATGAGATCGGCGCACACTTTGACGCGGTGGAGGTTCTGCCCCACCTGGCAGGGTATCGGGTGTTTGCGGATGAGTACCGCAGCGGCGACACCGAAGCCGAGTATATGCGCGGGGATACATTCGCGCCGGACTGGGCAGAGACAGCCCGCCGGGAAGCCGTGTACAAGGCTCTATGCGATGCAGAGCGAGCCACCGGGGTCAAGTGGCCATGCGTTAGCTTGTGGCCCTTGCAGGATCGCCCGAACGTGTGCCGGTATCATCTGCCGCGCACTGGTGCGCATGGCGAGATCATCCCGGCGGAGTATCTGGCAAGCAAGCAATAAGCCCAACGGGGCGGCGCTGCTTTGAGCTAATAAGGGGGTTATAACCATGATCTATCAAGCTAATAAGCGCCAATTTGGGGCGCTGGGCGTGCCATACTGGGCGCAAAATGCGGCCCTTGCATGGGCCGAGAACTGGCGGAACACAAAAGCAGAGTATTTTGATGCTGCGATGGCCCGGAGAGGGATCACCTGCAAGGGAGGTGCACTGGCATGATGCTGTTATCAATTGTTATATTAACTATCTATTTTGCTTGCAAGTATAGCAAGTGAGAGCGGCCCGGCGTTATGCCGGGCTTGTTTTTTGCTCGTTTTTGCAGGTGCAACCGCCGGTTGCATGGAAACAATAGTGCATACCACCGGAGGGGGATTTTAGCACCGACCGGTGCGCGGGGTTAGTCCCTCCAATCCCGAAAAAATAAAAAAGTCCCTTTCCCCAATTCCCGAATTCAAAACCCCAAAAAATCAAAAAGCCTCTTCAAAAGTTTGCGTTCTCATACTTTTTATGCCAAAATGTAAAACCAAGTTATCCTTCAATCTGGCAAAATCGAAGGCTGGAATAATAGCATTTGCGCTGAATTGAATATTCCCGCCTGCCGTTTTTGATGCGTCGGAATCAAAGGCGGCTTTTTTGCATATCGTGTTTTCTAGAAACGAATCACAATAAAACCGCAAAAATTTCAAAAAACAAAAAAGTCCCTACAAAAAACAAAGAATAGTTTGTATAACCTGCAAATTGAACCTGATAATGTGAGATGGTATAATAACCGTAGGAGGAATGAACGATGAAAAATTTGATTGGCAGGATATTTTTCTTTATTGGGATTTGCATGATCGGGTTTGGTGTTTTGTCAGCTCCAAAATACATGGATGTGTTCTATTTGTGTGTAATTCCGGGCATTATCCTTATGGTCCTGTGCTACAAGCCCGCAAAGCGATATGGACAGTGGATGAAAGAAGTTGAAATTGCTGGCAAAGAACGCAGAAAAAAAGCCGCAAATGCTGTCAGGGCGCAGATTATTGGAACGGGGGATAAGCCAAGTACAATTTCGACCTGGGGGCGCGGCGTGGCCGGTACGGCGATTGGCGGCGTGTGGGGCGGCGTTGCAGGCGCAGCTACCGCTAAACGAAAGGGATACACCAAGTTCCTTGTGGAATACGAGGACGGCCACAGAGCAAACGAAACGGTGAAAGATAATTCCTTGCGGTATAACCAGTTAATCCAGCTGATTGAATGGTAAACTGAATATTGTGCCAAGTGCCTTGTGCCAAGTGCCTTTTCTCAATTTTGAGGGAGGGCGCTTTTTATTTTGAAAATTTCTGAAATTGCAAAAAAGAGCACAATGCGAGCCAAGACGGCGGACGAGGCGGTTTATGCGTTTGCTGCAATCCGGGAACTGGAAAAAGAAAACTTTAAGCAGGCGCACAAGCTGAGTGTGGATTTGCATAATAAGCTGGGTACGCTGCCGCGCTGCAATGATTTGATTGAGCTGAACCGAAATCTGCTGCTGTTCAATGCGCCGTATAACTTTGATTCCTTTTGCCAGTATATTGAGCTTGACCGTGACCCCAAAAGCCGGTTTTATATGCCGCGCCGAAAACAGTTGATTCGGATGGTAAACACTCTGCAAAAGCTGGAAGATGGGGAGCTGGACATTGCAGGAATTATGATGCCGCCCGGTACCGGAAAAAGCACCACTGCCATTTTCTATTTGACATGGCTTGCCGGACGGAACCCCGATATGCCAATTTTGGGCGGCAGCCACAGCAACGCGTTTTTGCGCGGCGTATATGACGAATGCCTGCGAATTATGGCAAAAGGCGGGGAGTATTTGTGGCGAGACGTGTTCCCCGGTGTGTGCATTGCCAGAACAAATGCACAGGACATGATGATAGACATGTACAGGCCAAAGCGCTTTGCAACGTTGGAATTTTCCTCTATTGGCAGTGGCAATGCGGGCAAGGTGCGTGCACAAAAGCTGTTATACTGCGATGACCTTGTAAGCGGCATTGAGGAAGCCATGAGCCGGGAACGCATGGATAAGCTGTGGCAGCTGTACACAACGGATTTGCGGCAGCGCAAAATTGGCGAATGCCGGGAACTGCATATTGCCACACCCTGGAGTTTGCATGACCCGATGGACAGGCTGGAACGCAACAATGAAAATAACCCTAGAGCTGAATTTTTGCACCTGCCCGCTTTGAATGAAGAAGAAAAAAGCAATTTTGATTATGCAAACGGGGTGGGGTTCAGCACCAAGTTTTATATTGACATGCGGGAATCAATGGATGATGCCAGTTGGCGGGCGCTGTTTATGACCAGCCCGATTGAACGGGAGGGGCAGCTGTACCCGGAAGATCAGCTGCGCCGCTACTTTGAATTGCCGGATAAAGCGCCGGAAGCCATTATTGCGGTGTGCGATACAAAAGAAAAAGGTTCTGACTATGCGGTTTTACCCGTTGCATACAAATACGGGGATGATTTTTATATTGAGGAATGTATTTGCGATAACGGCGCACCGGACGTGGTGGAAACACGGCTCTGGATGGTTCTTGTGAAACACAAGGTTCAGCTGGCCCAGTTTGAAAGCAACAGCGCAGGCGGCAAAGTGGCAGAAAAATGCCAGCAGGAAGTAAAGGCGCACGGCGGAATAACCAGGATTGTGACCAGGTACACCACCGCAAACAAAGAAACCAAAATCATTGTAAATTCCCCCTGGGTGATGGAACACTGCCTGTTCAAAGATAATTCCGTTATCAAGAATAACAAGGAATACAGGCGTGTTTTGTCGTTTTTAACAGGGTACACAATGGCAGGGAAAAACAGACATGATGACGTGCCGGACGCATTTGCCATGCTTGCACAATACGCTCAAGGCCTAAATGCGGGCAAAGTTGAAATTGGGACAAGAATTTGGTAAAAAAACAACGTTAATGTGCTTGAAAAATGTGAATTTTATAGTATAATAGTAAATGGAAAGGCTTTATAGTTTAGCTCTTTTCTTATGAACATTTTGTTCATACCTCCTAGGGTACGGAACCAGCGTTCTGCATATGCGCCACCCTAAATATGGTTCTCCCGCTGGCTGAAATGCCAGCTATTGTGTCGCTATAGTTTAATGGCAAAACTCCTGGCTCATAACCGGGTGCTTGCAGGTTCAACCCCTGCTGGCGGCACCAGAGTGCGCTCTGCGGCGCACAACCGGCACTATATGGGCCGTTATCAGCCACATAGAGCCTGACAGGGCTTACCTTGTCCGCTACGCCTGCCAGGATGTCAAGCGCTTGACAGGCGATATATACTGCATAGCCATATTTAAGGGCGCTACGTTCCGAAGCAACGGCGCGGCAAAGGTGCAAGACCTATGTGCAGTACCAACAGATCGCGGCAAGCCTCTGGTGCACAAGTTATTAAAAAAAGTGAATCTCATTTTTAATTGATGCCGATTTGGACACAGTTAATTAAAATGAGCTTTACTTTTGACCAACAGAAAGTGCAACACGCGCAACTGCCGCGCCTTTATATGCCACGTAGCACCTGGGGCGTGCACCGTTAGTGGATGGGGTCGGTTCGAATCCGACAGTGGCGAAGGCTGGGTCGCTCCCACCGGTGAAAGCCCGGCGCAGGCAAAACGCGATAGATAACC
>ERZ1034920.915-NODE-915-length-20632-cov-7.683287_pt1 | contig 20632 bp, 40 predicted proteins | sample MGYA00520688_ERZ1034920 | MGnify/ENA primary metagenome ERZ1034920 (study PRJEB33766, sample SAMN09781785) | gut metagenome | biome: gut microbiome | host: Homo sapiens | place: Madagascar | study: EMG produced TPA metagenomics assembly of the PRJNA485056 data set...
TATCACTAAGTACTTGACAAATGTATTACTGAGTGATATAACATAATCACTCAGTAATAGTAAGGAGATGATGCAATGGACTTAATCAGAATCAATTACGATTCCGAAGTTCCTACAGTTTCGGCAAGACAACTGCATGAGGGACTTGAGATCAATACAAGATTCAACGATTGGTACAAGCGTATGTGCGAATATGGTTTCGCTGAAAATGTGGACTATCAAGCTATTACTCAAAAAAGAGTAACAGCTCAAGGCAATGAAACAACATTCATGGACTATGGAATCTCCATCGACATGGCAAAGCAGATTTGCATGATTCAGCGTACCGACAAGGGCAAGCAGTACCGCCAGTACTTCATTGATCTCGAAAAGGCATGGAACACTCCAGAACAGGTGATGGCACGAGCCTTAAAGATTGCCAATAACGAGATTGATAAGCTCAAGGCAGATAACAAGGTACTGATTGCAGACACAGAGCGCATGAAGCCAAAGGAAATCTTTGCAGATGCAGTGGAGTCTAGCAGGACCTCAATTCTAATTGGAGACATGGCAAAACTGATTTGCCAGAATGGTCATGAGATCGGGCAAAACAGACTCTTTGAGTGGATGCGTCAAAATGACTACCTAATTAAATGTGGCGGTAGTAAAAATATGCCGACACAGAAGGCGATGGAACAGAAACTCTTTGAAGTTAAGGAGCGTACCGTTGTGAATCCAGATGGAAGCGTCAGAATCACAAGAACAACGCTTGTAACTGGCAAAGGGCAAATCCATTTTATTAACAAGTTCGCCAGGATGAAGGCAGAAATGATAGCAGAAATTACATAAGAGAGGAACAAACAATGCTTGATATCAACAAGTTTGTAGTGCTTAAAGATTGTATGTACTACGAGGGAACACATAAGTATTACATATTCCAGTTTGGTAGTACATACACACTACTTGCTGACACAAACAGGGCAATCTTGTACAGAGCAGAAAACTTTGCTGACATGATTACCTACATTGAAAGAATGGAAACATGCAGGAAGGAGGTGCAGGCGTGATGACAGATAAAAAAGAAAAGTCTAAGACAACAACATACCGCTTTTTGACTGAGCAGAAAAAGCGCACTCTGCAGAAGCTGAGTGAAGTGACAAATAGCTGCTCTAGTATCCAGAACAACTATTTGCTCGGCTGGATAGAGAACACAGTTACAACATCGTAAACTAAAAAAAGGAAAACACAACATGGAAAGAAAAATTAAATGTGAACTGTATCGCGACTCGATGCAGAATTACAAAAAATACGGAATCCGCCCAGCACAGTTGATTATTGCGGACGTACCTTATAATGTCGGAGCTAATTTCTACGGCAGCAATCCAATGTGGTACAAAGGGGGCGATAATAAGAACGGTGAAAGCAAACTTGCAGGAAAAGCTGCTTTTAACTCAGATTTCAATTTCAATCTTTATGAGTACTTCCATTTTTGCTCAAAGATGATGAAAAAAGAGGACAAGAAAAGCCCGACAAGAGGAAGAAGTAGCAACAGTCCTTGCATGATTGTATTTTGCTCGTTTGAGCAGACATCAACCTTAATTGCAGCCGCAAAAAAACATGGATTTATTCATTACATTCCATTGGTATTCATCAAGAACTATTCACCGCAGGTATTAAAAGCGAATATGAGAGTAGTTGGGGCTACAGAATATGCGCTTTGCTTCTACAGAGACAAGCTTCCAAAGTTCAGAAACGGAGCGCAGTTTGATGAAGAGGGAAAAACAATCAGAGGTACTGGTCATATGGTTTTCAACTGGTTTAACTGGGAGAAGGACGAAAAAGACATTCCTAAGATTCATCCGGCACAGAAACCTGTGAAGCTTTTGAAAAAGCTAATCGAAACATTTACTGATCCGGGTGATGTTGTTATTGATCCTTGTTGTGGAAGCGGAACGACATTAAGAGCTGCAAGAGAGCTTGGTAGAAGTTCATACGGTTTTGAGATAGACCGCAATTTCTATCAAAAAGCAAAGGAAGAAATGTTGCAAATATAAATTAAGAGAGGTGATAAAAAATGTTCTGGATGACTAAAAAGATGCCAGATAAGACCGCAGGCTATCTAATGTGCACAATCAGATGGGGTGAGACTAGACTTACCCACGAGTATTACTGGGGTCCAGACCCAAAGGGCAGATTTAGATGGTGGGTTTCAAAAGAAGCTTGTCAGGCGAATTTGCCAGACGGTGGATTTGAAGAATCTGGCTATGAGATTATGGCTTGGGCTAGAATGCCAGAACCATACAGAAAGGAAATGTATGAATCTAAGAGAAACGCTACCGCATTTGAGCGGAGAAATGAGCAAAGACACAGAGCTGCTGAAAGAAGCGGCAAAGCAGGGCGACACTGTTGCGCTGAATGTAAAAATGCCAGATGGAACACTGGTAACGGTCAATGCGGTAATTAAAGCGAAGTACCCACACGTGGTACATATGCAGTATCAAACCGCAAATGGATATACCGTAAACAAAACACTCGCTTGGAAGAAACTGCTAATGATGATGCTCAATCCAAACAGTATCGAAGAAAACGAAGAAGGAGAGTGATTAGAATTTTTATTTACCATGGAGAGAGTAAAGAGCAATTGCTTGAAACAGCAACAAGGCTGCTTCCATGTTTAACAGAAGAACAGCTTGCCTACATCATTGGGATGGAGCAGGCAGAAGAATATAAAGAAAAGGAAGGAGCGAAAGAAAATGATAAATCTGTACTTTGATGCAGAGTTTACAGGATTGCATAAAGATACAACCCTAATAAGTATCGGAATTGTATCTGCAAGTGGTGAATCCTTTTACGCAGAACTTAATGATTTTGCAAACTATCAGATCACACCTTGGATTAAGGAAAATGTATTGTCAAATACAGTGATAAAGGGTGAGAACAAAGAGCTTGCAGAACTGCTAGACGAGGAAAACACCGTATTTGTGGTTGGCAACAAATATGAGGTGCGAGAATCACTTCTTGAATGGCTTGGGCATTTCGAAAGCGATATTCAATTTGTGTCAGATGTATCTCATTATGATTTTGTTTTGTTAGTTGATCTTCTGGCAGGTTCCGCATTGGAGCTTCCTAATTACATATCAGCAAGTTGCCACGATATCAACCAGGATATTGCAAGGGTGCTAAGAATTTCTGAAAAGGAAGCTTTTGATTTGTCGCGCGAACAGCTCTTAACAAAGCTGGGAAAGCCACTTCCTAAAGGAGTAAAACACAATGCATTGTATGATGCTAAGATCATTCAGGCGATTTATCGCCAATTGCAATAAGCCTATGAAGTTAACAGAGGAGCAGCGGTTAGAGCTGATCGGACACATCTACAGAAGAGTGAATGCAATAGCACCAAGGACTGAAAGGACGGCAACAGAAATTAAAAGAGCTAGGCAGAAAGCCATGAAAGGGTTGATCCAGAGCTTTTCAGATGAATTTGGTGTGAAGGCAGAACACTTATGGAAACAAAATGAAACATTGAAATTTAGAGGATGCGGCTTATATGAATTACATGAGTTCATAGATTGCTACAATCCACCAGAAAAGAAAAGAAAGGAGAGCAAGAATGGTTGTAGTGAACAGCGGAGAAAGTTACCTCGGCGCAGAAATCCGCGAATGGTGCAGCCGCTCCAAGGAGCAGGATGCGGTAATGGTAAATGCAAAGTACTATAGCGGTTTCAGAGAGCCGAATGACGGAGCGTTTTACTTTGTTGAGAAAGACGGAGAAAACATTTCAAAGTATAGAGTTGTGCGTGATTTAGTTAAGTCACCAAGACTATAAGAAAGGAGACAGACATGAGCAAAGAACTTGAAGCTGCAAGGGCATTGGTGAAAATGCTTGAAGAAAGAGAGCAGAGTAACAAGGTTAAGCTGGAAAGCTTAAAAGTCGGAGAAACATTTTGTATTGGAGAGAATGATTATATTGTCCTCGAACAGCACGAAAGAAAAACCAAGGTTATCTCAAAGGATTTTATAGCAGAAGACAGAAAATTTGCAGATGATACAGCGGATTACAAAACATCTGGACTTAGAAAATACATTGAAGCTGAAATCCAGCCAACTATTGAAAATGAGGTCGGAGCAGAGAATCTTGTGGAACACAGAGTTAGCCTTGAGACAGTAGATGGTCAGGACAATTACGGGGAGCTGACTTGTAAGGTTCGCCCGATCACTTTTGACGAGGCAAGAAAGTATAACAATTTGATTGTTAATAATGATCTGGATGATTGGTGGTGGACTTGTACAGCATGGACTAGTCCAAACCGTGAATGCAATCGTTCAATCGCCGTTGTTCTTCCGTCCGGCTACGTCTGCGACAACGTTTGCTACTGCTGCTACGGTGTTCGCCCAGTTTGTATCTTAAAATCTAACATCTTTGTATCGAAAGGAGAGTAAATGGCTGAATTGACATTAGAAGAACTGCAACAACAGTTCAACGATCTAAAGAAAAGAGTAAGCATCTTAGAAGGTAATTCAAAAAGAAAAATTAATGTTGAGCCTAAAGCAGGTAATCAGTTCGAACTTGCAGGGCTAAAATGGAAAATCCTTGATGTTCTTGATTTGGGCTGCATGTGCCTTGCAGAAAAATTGGAGAAATCAATGACATTTGATTCGAACTGCAATGACTGGAGAACTAGTGGACTGCGCCAGTATTTGAATAATGATTTCCTCAGAAAATTAGAAAAGGAAATTGGAGAGGAAAACATTATTGAATTTGAAAGGGATTTGTTATCTGTTGATGGGCAGAAGGAATATGGAAAGTGCAAGGATAAGGTATCAATGCTTACACTTGACGAGTACAGAAAATACAGAAGCCTGATCCCGAACGAAGAGTATTACTGGTGGTTACTTACTCCATGGAGTACGCCGCGCAACGAATATTATAAATGGACTACCGTTGTTCTTCCGTCCGGCCTCATCTGCTGCAACTGTTGCATCAGCTGCTACGGTGTTCGCCCAGTTTGTATCTTTTCCCCTTCAATCTTTGAATCTAAGGAGAAGTAATTAAGTGGCAGAAGAACTCAGAGTTATTCTTAAAGCAAAAGAGCTGGCAAAGCATACTTTAATAATAACTTCTAATTGTAACCGCTATCCGAAAAAATATAGGTTCTCACTCGTAGATAAAATGCAAAATAAAGCACTTGAAATTTACGAGCATTTATACGAAGCGAACCGAACAGATATGAGACTTTATCCTAAAGAGCGATCAGAGCTCCAGACAAAAGCAATAACAAAATGTGATGAGTTATTGTTCTATATTGAATTGTCAATGGAATTGAGCATCATCAACAATAAAAGTGCAGAATATTGGTCAAAGATGGTTTCAGATATAAAGCATATGGCAATTGCCTGGAGGACTAAAGACAAAGAAAGATAATAATATTAGGTTATTTGCTGTTAAGACCGTTGTTCTTCCGTCCGGCAACATCAACAACAACAATTGCAACAACAGCAACGGTGTTCGCCCATTCTGTGTCAAACAGGCCGTCAGAGTAGGCATTAAGCCGAAATCAGCAAAAGATACAAAAAAGCAAATGACCTTTCCGAATAGGATAAATACAAAGGAATTTTTACTATGGATAAAGATCTTATATGCGATTTTCAAAATTTATACAAAGCATACCGAAAAACGAAATCTGGCAAGAAATTTAATGGAAGTTGTGCGAGATTTCAAACAATGAGTCTTGAAGGGCTTCACATGTTGAAAGAACAACTTGAGAATCAGACGTACAGTATGAACCCGTATAACAAATTCAAAATATATGAGCCAAAGGAGCGAGAAATCAAGTCCTGTGCATTTAAGGACAAAGTGGTTCAGAATTGCCTGTGTTATACCGTTCTTAGACCAAGGTTGCAGTCTCAATTTATTCGAACCAATTATGCAGGCCAGATAGATAAAGGCACTCATTTTGGAATGGATTGCCTGAAAGAACAGATGCTAAGCTTTTACGAAGAACATGGAAAAAGTGGATGGATTTTAAAGTGCGATATACGAAAATTCTTTTACACCATAGAGCATGATCCAGTGAAGGATATAGTAGATTATTATTTCTGCGACGAATATACAGTATGGTTAAACCATTTGTTCATTGATAGCGTTGAAAGCCCAGGTCTTCCACTCGGAAATCCTGTTGCGCTAATGTATGCGCTTCTTATGCTTGATGGACTTGACCATTTTGTAACTGGTGAGCTTGGAATAGATAAATACGGGCGCTATTCAGATGACTTTTATTTGATATGTTCAAGCAGAAGTTACGCAAAGTGGTGCAAAGAAGCTATAGAAGTTTTTGTTAGTACCCTCGGCCTATCGTTAAATGGGAAGACACAAATAGTTCCATTCCGTAAGGGAATTTCATTTTTAGGATTCCATCATTATGTAACAGAAGACGGAAAGTACATCAGGAAAATAAAAGGCGAAAATAAGCGTAAAATCAAGAAGAAATTGAGTAATTGGGCAAAAGCTGTGAAGGCAGGGAAGATGACGTTAACAGAGTTTTATACAAAATATAACGCATGGAAAAATCATGCACTTCACGGGAATTGCAAGAAATTATGCCATTCTATGGACCTTTATGTAGAAGAATTGTTGAAAGGAGTGAACCAATGAATTATGTAAAAGCCCGATATGAGGGCAGTAAAAGAAGCTATTGTTTTGCAGCAGAGGAAGACTTAAAGCCAGGAGACGAAGCAATAACTCCAAACGGTACAAAAGTCACAGTGGTAGATGAGCCAGTAGACCTTTCATGGATAGAAGCCTACGGAAGAAGCAATATTAAGGTGATCAAAAGAGCACCAGAGATCGACGAAGCAGAGTGCTGCAACAACAAGGCAAAAACAAAATAAGGAGGATAATATGAGCACTAGATTTACAATTAAGGCCGGATTAGCTTTTAATGCCGTTCTTGTTGAGGACGAAAAGACAGGTGAGATGGGCGTGGGAGTTTATAAAAATAGTGTTGACGATATCAGTTTTTTGTCAGCATTAAGTAAAGCGTCAGATGAGCTACTGAAAAAATTGGAAAAAAGAAAACAAGATGAAGATCTGGAAACTGTGCACGAGCAGGGAAAGGAACCAGAAGAGAAAAAGGAAGAGCAGCCGACATACTACAGTGGAGCTGTTGAGGTTGCAAAAGGTGATAACGTGCTTTTCCCGACAGGGTTAAAGTTTAAAGTGATACAAGGCAAAATAGAATATATTACAGGCAATTTAATGAACGACATTTCTGCATACCTTATATTTTGCAATAACACATTCAAATCATTTGATGATTTGAGCAAGTTTTTTGACAAGATGCACATTGAGATTAAGGAGGGCAAGGAATAATGGCAGATACAGCAATTGTAGAGAGTGGAAAGCAGGCTGTGCAGCAGTCGACAAAGAGAGTAACCGATTATAGTCTTGGGATTTTTGGAACAAGTGATAATTTCATTATGGCTATGCAGATGGCAAAGGCACTGGCAAGCTCGACCATTGTCCCACAGACATTTCAAAAGAATGAAGCAAATTGCTTAATCGCCATTGAGCAGGCTCAGCGATTACGAGTAAGTCCAATGATGGTTATGCAGAATTTACACGTAATTCAGGGTAGACCGTCTTGGAGTTCAAAGTTCTTGATTGCTGCGATTAACAATTCTGGAAAATTCGATATGGAATTGCAATTTGAAGAGACACAGGATAAGGATGGAAAACCGTTTTCTTGTACGGCATGGACAACAAAAAACGGAAGAAAAGTCAATGGAATGACCGTTGACATGGATATAGCAAAAGAAGAAGGCTGGTTGAGCAAAAACGGCAGCAAGTGGAAAACAATGCCGCAGCTAATGCTGAGATACAGAGCAGCTTCGTTCTTCTCTAGCCTTAACTGTCCAGAATTGACCATGGGTCTGTACACAAGAGAAGAAATGCAGGACGACGATTTTAAGGAATATCCAATAGAGAATATGCAGGAGCAGGTACAGCGGGAAATTGCAGAAAATGCAAATTCGCAGGCATTTGAAGAACCAAATGAGCAGAATAAGGAAGCAAACAAAGATGCTTTGCCACCTTTTATGTCTGCCTGATCGGGAGGGAATAAAATTTATTGGAAGAATGGAAATGGATCAAAGGATATGAAGGGCTATACAAAATTTCAAGTTTGGGACGCGTAAAGAGCTTTCATAAGAAAAACGATGGAGAAATTTTAAGCATAAAAAATAGTCAAGGATGGTATTTGGATTTTAGAGCAGTAGGTAAAAAAGGCGAAAAACATAAAACTTTAAGAATCCACAATGAGGTAGCAAGAGCATTTATCGGAGAAATTCCAAAAGGATATGTGGTTCATCATATTGATGGGAATAAGCAAAATAACGATGCTAAAAATTTGCAAATATTGCATCCTATGCAACACCGAGAAAAGCATCCATCTAATTATATCGGAATGAACTTGAAAAATATGTATGGCCAGAGGCACATCAGGCAATATACAATGGATGGATTTTTTATAGCAGAATATGCGAATGCTCAAATTGCTGAACATATAACAGGAGTTTGCGGCAGAAATATATTGCAAGTAGCCGACAAGACACCATTTAACAATAAAAATGCTACTCGAAAGCAAGCAGGAGGATATATATGGAAATATGCAGATGGAGGAGGTGATAAGAGATGTTTTTGAGAACTATTGGAACCGGAAGTACAGGAAATTCGTATGCGCTAACTAGTAACAGCGGAGAGATTCTTCTGCTTGATTTAGGAATTTCGGAGAAGAAAATTAAAGAAAGCATTGACTGGAAGATATCAAATGTTGTAGGTGCGATTGTTACTCATAAACATCTCTGACTGGATCACTCAAAATCAGTTAGAGACTTTGAAGAAATGGGAATCCCAGTCTACAAACCTTATGAAGACAACTCTTATATCGGTGGCTATGGTGAATTTAGAATTGTATCAGTTCCAATGAATGATGTGCACGGACACTTCAAACATACCGATGCAGACGGTACAGAGTGTCCGTGCTATGGATTCATCATCGAGCATCCAGAGATGGGGCGAATGCTCTACATTACTGATACAGAGTTTGTAAGGTGGCGATTTAAGGATATTGACCATATATTAGTGTCTTGCAATTACCAAAAGAAGTACATTTCAGAGGATGTCACTGGAAAAAGATTACATGTTATCAAGGGACATATGGAACTAGAAACGTGTGCAAGCTTCATAGAAGCCAACGTAACAGGCACACTCCAGAACGTCATTATTTGCCATTTAAGCGCAAATAATGCAGTGCCGGAAGAAATGGTTACAAGGATAAAAGAAGTCGCAGGAATGGCAAATGTGGACGTTGCAGAAGCAGGTAAGACCTGGCAATTATTTAATCTCGAAACATGTCCGTTTCTGTAAGAAAGGAAAAGCAAATGAGCAATAAAGAAGCCGTGAAGATATTAAAGAAGAAACTTGATACTTGCACCAGAGCAACTGAACAAGCCTTAAGGAAAAAGGATTACAAGGCAGTTGAAAAGTCAATGAGAACCGCGTTTGTATTCATGAAGGCACATAGCGCTCTTAAAAAGCAGATTCCGCAAAAACCGGTTATTCTGGCAGATAAGAACGCATGTAGCTGCTCTGTATGTGGAAACATCATAAATGATTGCCTTGCTTCCTATTGTTCAAAATGTGGACAGAAGATTGACTGGGAGGATTGTTAAATGTCTATTGCAAAAAGTGATGAAATCAAAAACCTTTTGGTTAGCAACAGTGAATTGATGGTTACGACAGCATATCCACATACCTATTGCCGTGTAGTACCCCTACAAACAGCATGTGAAATAGTCAACAACATTCTTGAAAACAGAGACATGCATAAAACAATTGCAGAAGAACCAGTCGTCTGCACATCAAATGAAAATGTATATGAATGGTGTCGCCCGACATGCGGCACACGGTATGAATCAGAAGCAGGTGCTTGTGTACACTGTCCGTACTGCGGACAGAAGATAGATTGGAGCGAGTATGATTCTGAATGAAATTTTGAAGCTTATGGAATGCTTTCCTGGCAGCAGTATTAGCAGTAAGGGATACTTGCTTTTAAACAAGCAGCGTTCTGGTTTTTCCGTAGCCGACATTGAGAGTGAAGAAGATCTTAAATGTAAATTGCTTGAATACGTGTCAAAGGATGCTTGTAAAACAATGGTTTATCAACAGCATGTAAGGAACGTAAGATTCTGGAATAGAACTCGAAAGGGTATAAACCAGTATCTGCAGACGAATTTTTCTGATGACGACATGCTTGATATATACCAGTACTTAGGCAATGGCATCAGGCACAAGCTCACCAAAGAGTTTGTAGAGAATGGATATGATCTAAAACTGATAAAGGAGGTACAAGATGGATGAGATTAAGATCGGGACTCCTGTCTATCACGTAGAGGAATACCGATTAAGCAACTATGAGTTAAAACAAAAGGGGTTCGAAGGGTTCGACAATTACGGGCTTGAAGTTGTTGAATCAATCGTTATAGCCGTGACTGACACACATTTTGACACAATAACAGAAAAACGCGACATCGGAAGCAATACGAATAATATACATCATTGGGAGAGATTAGCGCTTGGAAGGGCAGTATTTCTGAGCAAAGAAGAAGCTGCGGAAAAAGCTGATAACCGTGCGCACGATATCCAGCTAGGATATCACTGTTCAAAATTTAGCCAGCGTCCAATGTATAAGAATTGGCTACATTGGCAAGATGCAGCTAAGGCAAAGCCGTTTAAAAAGCAAACAGGGCATAGAACAAACTTTGTCGCGAAAAAAGCTACACTTCCAGAAGAAATTTACATCGCATGGAGAGATGGAAGGTTAACCGGACCAGAAGGTGCAAAGAAGATAGGTGTTTGCATTACAACCTTTGAAAAGTATGCAAGAGAAGAACTTGCAAAGAGAGGTGATAGGCATACCGTTAAAACTGGTAATAAAGTACCGCCAAAGCCTTTGCCACCAATGTTTGATGAATGTTTTGAACAATGGAAACTTGGTTTACTCTCAGATGAAAAGGCAGCTAGACAATGCGGAATGTCACACACAACTTTCCGCAAGTATGCAAATATCCGATTGAAAGAGATTGGAGAGCAGAGGAAGGGAATCCAGAGAGGAGTGATTCTTCCGCCAAACTTCACAGACGTATATCTGGAATGGGAACAAGGAGACATTGGATGCAGTGAAGCCGCAAAGAAATGTGGTCTTGAATACTACACATTCAGGTACTACGCGGAGAAAAGATACAATGAAAGAATGGACGCAGGAGCGTTTCGATATTAAAGGAAAGAAGGGCTTAATGGAAATTTATAAAGACAAGTGCGCGAGTCGTCCTTACTATTTTGTAAGAACTGGTTCAAAACCCAAATCATGCAAACACGAGTCGCCTACAAGCACCGGGTATATTATACAGCTTTGGTGTGGAAAATGGGTATGTGACAAGGGCGAAGTTTACGATGCTTCAATTAAGAACGACTTTATTTGTGTTGTAGATAACAAAGAATCTGCAAATGATTTTATTGATAATGCAATTATCAATGCAGTCTTGAATTTGATCCCCAGAGCAAGAAAGAGGGAGAAGGATGAGGGCTTAAAAGCAGCACAGCGTTGCATCTTGACGTGGCTTAGCTGCCATCCAGACAAGCTACCACAATTAAAAAGCATTATCATACCAGAAGATTTTTCTACTTCTCTTTATCAAGAGATTGCTAGCATTATGTATCACCAGATTGAGCAAGGTAAGATGAATCTAATCGAGCTAATCAAAAATTTTGCCGAAGATAAAACCCAGTATCAGGAAGTGGCTAAAATCTTTAACGGTGAACTTGTTCAGGAGACATCCGGATCAGAAAAAACAAGGGGAATACGTGAATGTGTGATCCGCTTAAAGCGTCACAGCCTGCAAAAAGAAGCTGACACAACAGACGACATCAAACGCCTTCAAGAAGTGATGGAACAGTTAAAAGGGTTGGATCACTTAAATATATCATTTTAAGAGGATAAAACATGAAGAAAAATCGGCAAACCTTACTGGCTGAAAAGTTAATTGCACCTACGCTTGCTTTGAACTTGACATGACAGAAAAAGAGCGAAAAGATTTTCGCAAAGCTATGCGAACAATGTTTAAATTGAAGATTAAGCAGGAAATAAGACCAGAAGAAGAACTTATGTACACTCTTACAAGGCAGAGGGAACTAGGAGTGAGAAAGAAAAGAATAAAACTTTAAAGAAAAGAGGTGTTCCATATGAACAAAGTAATTTTAATTGGAAGATTAACAAAAGATCCAGAAGTGCGCTATACGCAGGGTCAGGAGACAATGGCGGTAGCCAGATATACACTGGCTGTAGACAGAAACCGTAAGCAGGATAATGGTCAGAATGCAGACTTCATCAACTGCATTAGCTTTAAAAAGAATGCAGAGTTTGCTGAGAAATTTCTGCACAAAGGAACAAAGATCGCTGTTACTGGACGCATCCAGACGGGTAGCTACACAAATAAGGATGGTCAGAAAGTGTACACAACGGATGTAGTTGTGGATGAGCAGGAGTTTGTGGAAAGCAAGAAGAATACACAGCCAGCTCCAGAACCGGCGCCTGCAGGTGGATACGAGGGATTCATGAACATCCCGGACGGTGTAGAAGATGAAGGGCTGCCGTTTAACTAAAAAGAAGGGAGATGTTTGAGATGATCATTGTGAGACAAGACAGAAATGCTTTTTACAACTGGGACAATGTAGTTGACATTTACATTAGCCAGCTTTCAAAAACTGAAATACTATTGGATTCTACTACAGCCTCAGAAGAACCACTTGGTCATTATAAGAACGCGGAAAATGCCAAGGCTGCGTTCAAAGAATTGATAGAGGACATTTTAGAAAAGATTCCGCTTGTTGTTGTGCCAACCGATGAAGAAATTGAGAAAAGCATTCATCAGGGGACAGAATCAAGCTCAGAAGAGGAATAGGGAAGAAAATCAAGCGGAAGGAGGAGAAATATTTGAAAGCGATTAACGAACAAATTGCATCAACTTATGACCGAATGCCCTTTGAGATTGCTGATTTGGTTGCCTATGTCGATGGAAGCTACGATCAGTCTACCCAGTGTTTCTCCTATGGAATGGTAATATTGGAAAACGGAGAGGAAAAGACCTTCAATAAGAGCTTTTCTGATTCTAGCCTTCGCAGTATGCGAAACGTTGCAGGTGAGATCACGGGCGCTAGAGCTGCGATAGAGTATGCCATCAAAAACAATAAGAAGCGACTTATTATACGTTATGATTATGATGGAATAGCAAACTGGCCACTTGGAAAATGGAGTGCAAACAAAGAAGCAACAAAGTCATATGTAAAATTTGTAAGAGAAGCTGCGCAAAAAGTTCAAATCACCTTTGAGAAGATCAAAGCGCATTCTGGCGACAAGTATAATGACTGTGCTGACAAGCTTGCAAAACAAGCATTAAGGTTGATTAAGTAGGAGAAAGATATGAGCAGAAGTAAAATGTATGGAATAAGGAGTGATTATACGGGAACGGTGCTTTTTGAATATCCTAATTCATGGCTTTTCTCTCCCAATATATGGGAAATGCTGCCGAATAAATATATTCCAGACTACATCGAGACTCCGTATGGATACAAGCTAATGATTATTGAACCACATTATGGCCCCAAAGTATGGTCAAAAACAAATGAAAAGGTTAATAATTGTGATAATACACCAGATAGAGTATGTTGGGAACTTTCTAATCAGAACATTTTTTCTACCAATGACAAAGACTTAATAGCGGATTCAATTATTAAGTTTATGGAACAGAATATCCAATATTTGGAAGCTTCAAAACCAGAGAATATCATTAAACGTTTTTCGGAAATTGCGAGTAACATTAGGTCTATTAACGAAAAAGAGTATCCGTATTTTGTTTTTAAAAATACTACCTGTGATGATGGAGTGGAGAACTGGTTTAAAAAATACGATGAAGAGACAGGGGAATACATCGAATGCTCAATGATTCAAAACAGCGATCATTTTCTGGCAGAATTTGTACTTTTCAAGGATGGAAAGATTGATAAATTCGTAAGCAACGAGGATTATTTTAAAGAAAAAACTATGGCGGAGGTATAAAAATGTCAATAATATCAAGCTACACGTTAAAGGATAAGAAATGCGTCTCAGTAAATATTTATAGCATTGACGCAGCTACAATTCTTCATGACTTCCTTATCAATGCAGCCAGTAAAGGAATGGAAGAAGGAAAATTTTTTACAGCGGAAGTGGCACTTCACGATGCAAACGAGCTTACAGCAGCCATGGAAGAAGCTTTTGAGGAAAAATCCAATGGATAAAGAAGGATGGTGTAGACCTAAAGTATGGCTCATGTATATATTTGGCGATCAATGCTGGATAAGCTGCTTGCCACAGCAAAAGTGGCAGTTTAAACGTAAGGAAGGAGGCGAAGTTACCATTTTTAGTGAAAAGCGGCATATCAACTTTAAAATAACAGAAGAAGAATTTAAAGCGCGTTGGTCAGAAATTGAGGTGAAAGGGAAATATGATAAATTTACCACAGAATGATTATCTCAATGTTGAAAAGAATGGAATCACATATTCCTGCTGTACGCTTCGCCAGAAGGTGCGTCACACAATTGGACTTGACGATGCTACATGGAGAACGCTTTATAAACGCAATGGAAAGACGTATTTCAAACCCAGCAGAAACTACTTCAATGGCAAAGATGAAGAGCTTGAAAAGCTTGTTGATGCAGGTTACATGGAAAGCAGAAGATGCGGAACAACAAAGGAAAGCACCACATACTTCTTCACAAATGAGGGGCTTGATTGGCTAGGAGAGCAGCTGCACATTACAATCAGGAGGCAAAGATAATGAACAAAAGGCAGAGAAAGAAACGATTTAAGAAGATTCACGATATGAACCCGAAGCAGTATCAACAAGCTATGCAATTGGTATCACTCGAAGAACCGCTGGAAAAATTTATGGATTCAAAAACGGCTACATTTACAGATTTGGGGAGTTGCTTTGAAAGAATTAAAGATGGACTGCAAAAATCAGTTTCTGCTTTGGGAAAGTTGAGCTGTGAATCGTTCTATTTTTGGGTAGAGCAAATTGAAAAGGAGCTGAAAAAACGAAGATAAAAATGAATAAATATGGAAACATTGCAAAGGTAAAAGCCGTCGAGCTGGAGAACAAGAAGCGACTGCTGAAAATCAACCCCCAGCTGAACGATGAAAGCGGAATCTACATTTTGACTAGGAAGGATGAGAACGGCTTCAAGTTTGCGTATATCGGGCAAGCCATGCACATACTTAGTAGGTTAGCCAACCATATGGTTGGCTACAAACAGCACATAGACTTGAGCTTGAGAAAACACAAACTGTACTCGGAAAGCAATCCTTGTGGGTGGAAGGTTGATTACATGAATGTTCCAATTGATCAGCTTGACGAGCAGGAAAAGTATTACATCAGATTCTATGCTGAAAATGGCTATCAGCTTCGAAATGTTAGTCTGGGTGGACAGGGCGAAAACCGTTCAAGTGGATCTATAGGAGACAGAAAGCAGCCTAGAACCTATTCAGAGGGCATACAACAAGGCAAGAAGTCTTTAGCCAAGGAATTATCATCTATTGCCGAGAAACACCTTACAATCGCTGTTAAGGCTGAAAAACAGGGTAACAAGGTTTCGGAGCGCCAGAGAGACAAGTTTATGGAGCTTATCAGTGTTGAAAACTATGAGGAACCAGGAAAGGAAATGGCAAATGAGAGAAAATGATATTAGAACAGTTCCAGATGAAAGTCATTTTAACTTTAAAGGATTTGAGTGGATTGCATTAGATAACAACGTAGACGGTGGCGTTCTAGCAGTTATGACATCCAGTTGGAACAGGAAAGAGTATCGTTTTGATGAGGGCTGCTGTAACAACTATGCAAAATCAAGTTTGCGTAGAAAGCTAATCAAGGAACTGCTTCCTGTGTTGGGTGAAGATAATCTTATTCCTCATAAGGTTGATTTAGTAGCTGACAACGGGGACGACCGTTACGGCACAGTTACGGATAGAGTATTCATTCTGAGTTGTGACGAATATAGAAAGTACCGCAAGAATGTTCCATTACTCCCTGAGCTGATGTGGACTTGCACACCTTGGTATATCACAGACTCCGGGTACTGCGACTACGCTTGCCTTGTGGACGCGGATGGTGTTCTGCACAGCAAATATACGCGCAGCACGAGTGGGGTTGCCCCTGCTTGTGTATTCAATCCAGAAAAAGTGAAAATAGAATATCAATTTGCAAATGTTAAGGAGAAAACAGAATGACAGTATATGAATTGATTCAGAGACTTACAGAATTTCCGAGTGATGCAGAAGTAGATTTTGAATTACAGAAAAGTTTTGGATGGCCAGTAGTAGTTGATACAGATGAAGGAACTAGACTGGCGACTGCTAATGTAAGTCTAAATGAAAGGTTAGACATAGAAAACTTTCGCTTTTATAGACATAACGATGATTCATCAACTTTATATATTCATTTTAATTTTTAAGGAGAAGTAATGATTAACGAACAACTTTTACTGAGAAAGATCAATGGACAGTTAAGAGATATGCCGGAGGCACGAAATAGAATCAAACGCCTGATTTATTCTATGGATTGGGTAGATTCAATCAAGCCGCCAGATATTTATCTGTAGCGGCATCAACAAAAATATATCCGTACTGCCCTTGGTGCGGACAAAAACTAGAAGGAGAGGATGTATGAAAATCTGGACAGAAGAAAAGCTTATTGAAGAAGGCTACGATATTCGAAACGCGCAAATCGAAGGTGCGGAGCTGACAATGGAAAATTGCGGTTGCATATCGCTTAATGTCGTTGTTAAAGGTGCAGGTTGGGGATGCGTTTTTGGCGGATATAGTCTCGGACGCGGTTATCTGGGGGCGAAAGAATTTAGTGGCTATGGTCCGGGAATGGAATCCATTGCCAGAATAATGGATACAGTTGGAGTTACAAAGTTGAGTGATTTAGAGGGAAGATATATACGAGCCGCAGTAACTAGAGACAGAAGATTAAAAATCATTGGAAATATAATCAATAATAAGTGGTTTGATATTGAATCGTTCTTTAAGGATGCACAGAAAGCCGACAAGGAAGAAAAATGAAAATCGCTTTGGTTGATGTTGATGGTCACAATTTTCCAAACCTTCCGCTCATGAAACTCTCAACATGGCACAAAAAACATGGAGACAATGTGGACTGGTACGAGCCACTTACAGCATGGTATGAGCCACCAGATATTGTGTATATGAGCAAAGTATTTACATTTACACCAGATTATCCGCATCCGATAAATGCAAGAAAAATTATTAAGGGAGGAACTGGTTATTTTTATCCAAATGGCGGAAATCCACTAAATGAAGATGTGGAACATTGCTATCCGGATTATAGCCTTTACCCTGAACTTTGTAAGCATACTGCATATGGCTTTTTAACCAGGGGCTGTCCAAGAGGCTGTGAGTTTTGCATAGTAGAAAGCAAAGAAGGCAATTATTCGCGTAAAGTTGCAAATTTGTCAGAATTTTGGCACGGACAAAAAAATATCGTGCTTCTTGATCCTAACATGTTTGCGTGTAAGGACTGGAGAGATTTGAGCCAACAGCTGATAGATAGTAATGCCTGGATAGATTTTTCACAAGGCTGCGATATCCGGCTAATGAACGAAGAAAAAGCATCATATATTAAGCAAATGAAAGTCAAGCGGATACATTTTGCTTGGGATCGTTATGGAGACAAAGACAAGATTATTCCCAAATTTCAAATGTTTAAAAGAATTACTGAGTGGGACAAAAGGAAGATGGTTGTGTATGTGCTCACAAACTATAATACAACGCACGAACAAGATCTTGAAAGAATCTACACTTTGAGAGAACTTGGGTATTGGCCTGACGTAAGAATATTTGAGAAAGAAAAGCTTCCGAGAGGGCATATAACCAGAAAGTTGCAACGCTGGTGTAATGCAAGAGCAATCTTTGAAAGTGAACCAGACTTTGGAAAATATCAGAAAGGAACAAAATAAATGAGTATTAAACATATTATCTTATGCATCGAATTTGCATTTCTTGCAGTTCAAATCATAATGGCTAGAGCTGCATACAAATCTCCGTCAAAGTACGGAAAAACTGCTGAAATCGTGAATATTTTAGCACTTATCGTTATACTGCTGTGCAACATAGCAATTATAGTTTTAAATATCATGGGGTGAACTGGATGTTCAAAATAATGAGTCGAAGCAAATACGACAGCCTGATCAGAGAGAACGCAGACCTTAAGCGTGCAAATGCAGACCTTGAAGATAAACTGAATCAGTTTAAAGCAGAAAAAGCTGTAAATAGTAAGTATAAATGTGGCAGATATTGTAGTGCTTGTGAGAATGGATACGAGATACCGAGCTATACCATAGGTCGTGATTATGGATGCTTACTGGATACAGAATGCAAACACTTTGTAAAACGCAAAGAATGAGAGGAGTTGAATATTATGCAGATAATTAAGATTGTTTTATGTATGGCTATGCTTTTAGCCCAGCTTCTTTACTACATAGGACCCAAAAGGGCTAGAGCATCATTTGGAGTATTGTGGATTATCCTGCTGATACTTTTGTGGGTTTTGATTCTTTTATAACGTTATTGGTTTTTATAGGAACAAGTCGCAAAAACCAAAAGAAAAAATACAGATACTTATATGTTGTTGGAGAGATTATGATAAACGGTGAATTAGTGGTAGACAACTTTGCAGGTGGTGGCGGAGCTTCGACAGGAATAGAGATGGCAACAGGGGTAAGCGTTGATATTGCAATCAACCACGATCCAGAAGCTATCCGAATGCACAAAACAAACCACCCAACCACAAAACATTATTGTGAGGATGTTTGGCAGGTAGATCCAGTAAAGGCTTGTGACGGACACCCAGTCGGGCTTGCATGGTTTTCGCCGGATTGCAAGCATTTTAGCAAGGCTAAAGGTGGAAAGCCGAAGGATAAATTCATCCGCGGCCTTGCTTGGGTGGCTTGCAGGTGGGCTGGACTAGTTAGACCCAGAGTGATAATGCTTGAGAATGTCGAGGAATTTAAAACGTGGGGACCGCTTAATAGACGGCATCACCCTATAAAATCAAGGTCAGGAGAAACGTTCAAACGTTTTATCAAGCAGCTTACAGATTTAGGATATACTGCAGAGTTTCGTGAACTAGTCGCAGCTGATTACGGTGCGCCTACAATGCGCAAAAGATTCTTCTTAATTGCCAGATGCGATAATAAGCCAATATTATGGCCTGAGCCTACACATGCTCCGTTAGATAGCGAAGCGGTTAAAAAGGGTATTTTAAAGCCATATGTAGGGGCATACACACAATTAGACTTTTCAATTCCGTGTCCAAGCATTTTTGACACATCAGAAGAGATCAAAAAGAAGTATGGTGTTCGTGCAGTCAGACCATTAGCTCCAAAAACAATGCAGCGGATTGCACGAGGCATTCAAAAATTTGTTGTTGATAACGCTGATCCATTCATTGTTGAAATCGGATATGGCGAATCTAAAAATCAAAAAAGCCCAAGAGCATACAGTGTAGAAAAGCCTTTGCATACTATCGTTGCAAAGGACAAGAATTTCCTAGTAGCTCCGATCTTAACCCAGTATCATTCATACGAAAATGACAGTATTCGTGGTCAGAGCATCAGTGAGCCAATAATGACTGTAGATGGCTCAAACAGATATGGACTTGTAACATCTTTTTTGAGCAAATTCTACAAGACTGGTATCGGGCAGGATGAGCGAGAGCCACTACATACTGTAACAACGTCAGCTGGTCATTTTGGAGAAGTTAGAGCTTTCTTGATTAAATATTATGGCAATAATGATGGTCAGAATATTAAACAGCCCCTAGACACCGTAACAACACACGATAGATTTGGACTTGTTACAATCAAAGGCGTAGATTACCAAATCGTAGACATAGGGCTTCGTATGTTGGAGCCGCGTGAGTTATATGGATGTCAAGGATTTCCTGATGATTATATCATTGACCATGATTACTCTGGTAAGTCGTATCCTCGGTCAGAACAAGTTAAAAGGTGTGGAAATGCGGTGTGTCCGCCGATTCCTGCAGCACTGGTAAGAGCAAATCTCCCAGAGATGTGTTTGCGGCAGAGGATGCCAAACATGAAGGTTAGAGAAGAAGAAACTGGACAGCTCAAATTCGCATAAGGAGATAGCATGACAAATAAAGAAAAGTATTCAGAAGAAATAATGGAAATTTTATTCAAAACAGGTATGCATCCAGCTCTGATAAATGAGCAAATAGTCGAGTGCCACAAAGAATGCAGACATTGCAAATTCGCTCATACAAAATATTCTTGTGACGAAGCCTTTACGCATTGGGCTGAAAGCCCTTGTGAGCCAGGAAAGATTGATTGGAATAAGGTTCCTGTAGATACTAAAATTTTAGTAAGAGATTCTACAGATGAACGCTGGATCAAAGCTCACTTTGCTGCAGCACAAGGCAATCTTGTAACTGTTTTTAGTTTTGGTAGAAGTAGTTGGAC
>ERZ1034920.916-NODE-916-length-20624-cov-10.254850_pt1 | contig 20624 bp, 18 predicted proteins | sample MGYA00520688_ERZ1034920 | MGnify/ENA primary metagenome ERZ1034920 (study PRJEB33766, sample SAMN09781785) | gut metagenome | biome: gut microbiome | host: Homo sapiens | place: Madagascar | study: EMG produced TPA metagenomics assembly of the PRJNA485056 data...
ATATAAAACTTCCCAAAGAAGTAATTGAAGCTGAACAAGCTTATATAGCATTTGCAAACACCTTAACACTACAACTACTGCAAAATGCTAGAAAGAAATTAGAAAGTATATCTAGATATTATAGTGAATCTTTAGCTGATGAACTTGATGAAAAGAAGGTAAAAGATATATTAGCAGGTATGGGTTCATTAGGTAATACTATAAAATCTCTAGATTTACTTGAAGCTTCTGTAAGAGCAGAAGAATTAACAAATTCAAAAGTAAGAGGTGGCGGAGAGCTGAATCCGTTCGAATTACCAAAGTAGTTGTAACAATATAAACACAATTTAAAACATTAAAAACCAAGCAGCGTTGCTGCATAAAATTATAAAGATATGGCTAAGACTAAGACATCTGGCAAAATTGCCAAGGCTAACGGTACTATTACTCTGGATTTTACAGAAGCATATAAAAGACATCAGGAATATTTAGATACACCTTGTAAGGGTAGTATGCCGATTCCAGAAAAAGCACCTGTTAAAATTTCAACCTGGCAAAAGATCAAAAATTGGTTTAAGAAAAAGTAACATGGTTGATTTCAGTAAGAAGATATATAATACAGATAAATTTCGTACCCCGGCGTTAAGCTTTTTAGCGACCGGGGCTTACTGTAATTACCCTAAAGGAACTTCAGAATACTTCTCGTTTTGGGAAACCGAAATGGATAGATGTATTAATGGGTTTACTGCGGATGATGGTGATTACATTACAGGTTATAATTATTTCTATCTTAATTACTGTCCCATTCAAAGAATTATCTATAAGATTACAAAAGACGTAAAAGGACACGATGTAGTAAAGAAGACTCGTGAAACAGCTTTTCCTGATTTCTATGATTATGATTATTACTATTTCTTATCTATAGAAGAAGCTGAGAATCAAGGTAAACATTTGTGTGTAGCAAAAGCTAGACGTAAAGGTTTCAGTTACAAAGGTGGTGCAATGCTGTGTAGAAACTTCTTTCTAATACCTAATTCAAAATCATATGTATATGCTGCTAATAAGCAATATTTAACAGAAGATGGTATCCTTACCAAGGCTTGGGATTACATGGATTTTATTGATGGTAATACAGCTTGGGGTAAAAAGAGACAAGTATCAAATACATCCATGAGACGTAGAGCTTCTATGCTTGTTACTGATGATTATGGTAACAAAGTAGAAACAGGTTATAAGTCTGAGATAATGGGTGTGTCTATTAAAGATAATCCTGATTCAGTTCGTGGTAAAGCTGGTAAATTAATCTTATGGGAAGAAGCTGGATCTAATAATCAATTAGAAGCTGCATGGCAAATTGCTAGACCTTCTGTAGAACAGGATGGTGTAGCATTTGGTTTAATGATTATGTTTGGTACAGGTGGTGATGAAGGTGATAATGTAGCAGGTTTAAGAAATGCATTTTATGATCCTAAAGCATTTAACTGTATAGAATTTGATAATATATGGGATGAAGGGGCGCAAGGTGGTAAACCATGTGGATTCTTTGTACCGCAGCATACTAATCTAGATATACGTGATGAGAATGGTAAAAGATTATATATGGATGAAGATGGCAATACGTTACATGAAAAAGCCAGAGAATTCATATTAAATCTTAGAGAAGAAGAATTAAAAAGTGCTAAGAGTTCTCAACAAGTAGATAGATATTGTGCTGAACATTCAGAGACACCAGCTGAAGCTTTTACTGAATTATCAGGTAATATATTCCCTAAGAAGGAATTACAGAAGCAATTAGCTAAGATAAGAACTAATAAGAAATTAGCTAATGCTAAACAAGTAGGATACCTTACTGAGGTAAAAGGAGAAATAGTATGGAACATCTCAAAAAATAAAAATGATATAAAAGAGTTTCCTTTACCTAAAACTGCTGATCCTACAGGGGCTATAGTAATATGGGAACATCCAGTAAAGGATGCGCCTTTTGGTTTATATATTGCCGGTATTGACCCGTATGATCAAGATCAATCTGGTACTAATTCTCTTGGTTCTTGTATTATATACAAACGTTTTCAAGATTTTGAATCTTATCAAGATATAATAGTAGCAGAATATACTGGTAGACCTAAAACAGCTGAAGAATTCTATGAGAATGTTCGTAAGTTACTTAAGTATTATAATGCTAAAGCAATGGTAGAAAATCAGAATACTGGTATTTTTACTTATTTTAATAATAAGCATTGTAATTATTTATTAGCAGATCAACCAGATATCATACGAGATATCACCAATTCCTCTAAAGTAAATAGAGGAAAGGGATGTCATATGACAAAAGAAATTAAAGCTTGGGGTATTGATAGAATAAAAGAATGGCTTGAAGAAGATCTTGGTAATGATACCTTAAGGTTAAATACCATTATGTCTGAACCATTACTTGAAGAACTAATTAAATATAATGAAAAAATTAACGTAGACCGAGTAATGGCATTACTACAGATTATGATATACAAAGAACAATTGTATAATTATCAAGTAAAGCAAAAGACTGAAAAGGAGAAACAGATTAGATTATTTAATGCTCCTTTATTTAAAAATTACGATAATACTTATGAGCCACAGATAAATAACAGTTTTAGTACAACCACTTATATGTTTACTAACTAATATGGAAAGAAATATATCAAACATGCCTGTACAAAAGCTACCTATGTCTAAAAAGACAGAGGAATGGCGTAGAGATTGTGTAGACTATTTTATAGGTATATCTGGTTTTTCTTCTGCTAACTCGATTCCAGATGAAGAGGAATTACAGAGTTATTATGATTTATATAATAGTATATATAATGAAAAAGATCTTAAGTATGTTACAAATCCTTTTAACCAAGATGATGGTTTTCCAGCAATGGCTCAGGATTATAATATAATTAGACCTAAAATAGATTTATTATTAGGAGAAGAAACAAAGAGACCTTTTAATTATAACGTGTGTAGAACCAGTGATGCTGCTGCTGGAGATATTCAAGAGAAAGCTAAACAAATGTTGCTGGAATATGCACAAGCAGCAATGATGGCTCAATTAGGTCCAGAAGAACAACAAAGATTTCAACAAGCTTTACAAACAGGCGAAATACAGACACCAGAAAAAATACAAGAATATCTTACCAAAAGTTATAAAGATGTCGCAGAAATAACTGCATACAATTCTTTGAACTTCTTATGGAAAAAATTAAATTTACCACATGAATTTGAAAAAGGATTTAAAGATGCTTTATGTGGTGGATTAGAATTCTATTATGTAGGTATTAGAAATGGTGATCCATTTGCAGAGAGAGTTAATACTATGGATTTTAAGTATCCTGCAGAAGAAGGTATTGAATTTGTAGATGAAGCATCTTGGTGTGTAAGAAGAATACGTACATCAGTAGCTAGTTTATATGATGATTATTATGATAAACTAGATGAAAAACAGTTAAATCATTTGTTAGAATTGGTAGGTCAGAAACCTACTTCTGGCTACGGTCCTGATAAGAATTCTGTTGATGATTATAATCATATTACTTTAAATAGATATAATTCAATTAATGGATATCTAGAAGACAGAGTATTAGATGATGTTATATTATATCATGTATGCTGGAAATCGTTTAAGAAAATAGGTTTTGTAACTATTTTAAATCCTGAAACAGAAACAGTTGAAGAATTTGAAGTAGATGAAACTTATAAAGAAACAGGTAATGAAATAGATATTGAATGGAAATGGATTACTGAAACTTGGGAAGGATATAGAACCGCAGACGAAGATGATGAAGATGCACTTTACTTTGGAATGCAACCTGTAGAATATCAGTTTGAAAATAGTTCTACATTAAATTCTGGTAAATTACCTTATACTGGAGTGGCTTACAGTAATACCAATAGTAAAGCTAAGTCTCTTGTAGCCATTATGAAACCATTACAGTATATGTATATTATCTTGTGGTATCGTTTAGAATTAGCTATAGCGAGAGATAAAGGTAAACTTCCAGTGATTGATGTGACTCAAATACCAAAAAGTATGGGTATTGATGTTGATAAATGGATGCATTACATGAATGCGCTGGGTGTAGTATTTGTTAATCCTTACGAAGAAGGATGGAACATTCCTGGTAGAGAAGGGGGTAAACCATCACCATACAATCAATGGGCTTCTATGGATGCTAGTATGGCCAATACTATTAATACTTATATCGGATTACTAGATAAGATAGAACAAATGGTATCAGAATTATCTGGTGTATCTCCTCAGAGACAAGGAGCTATTTCTAGTAATGAATTAGTTGGTAATGTTGAAAGATCTGTAGTTCAATCTGCGCATATTACTGAACCTTGGTTCTGGTTGCACAACCAGGTAAAGAAAAGAGTTTTATCAATGTTATTAGATACATCTAAGTATGCTTGGAAAGATACTAAAAAGTATTTACATTATATGCAAGATGACGTTACAAGAGTATTCTTACAAATAGATGATAACTTTTGTTACGAAGATTTTGATATATTTGTATCTGATAGTACTAAGGACAATCAAGCAATCGAACAATTACATAGTTTGATTCAACCTGCAATGCAGAATGGTGCATCATTATTAGATATTGCCGAGATCATTACTCTGGATAACTTAAGTATGATTAAATCTAAGCTTAGAGATATCGAGAATAATAGAATGCAACAGCAACAAGCTTTACAAGAGCAAGAAGCACAACAGCAACAGCAACTTGTTCAGATGCAGAATGAAGTTAAAGAACAAGAACTTATGCTCAAAGAAGCTGAAATGGATCTTGAAAAATATAAAATTGATCAAGATAATGCTACTAAGATTACTGTTGCTCAATTGAATGCTTATCGTGGTTCTGAAAATATGGATCAAGATATGAATGGTATACCAGATCCTGTAGAAATAGGTAAGCAAGAAATTGAAAGACAAAAAGCTGTATCTGATGCAATGACTAAACAAATGGATATTGCAAATAAGATGCGTGCTGAAGATAATAAGAAAGCAATAGAACAACGTAAAATAGAAGCACAGAAAGAAGCTGAAAAACTTAAAGCTACTATTGAACGTGAAAGAATAGCTTTGGAAAAACGTAAGTTAGAAGAAGCTAAGAAGTTGCAGATTCTTAAAGATAAAGCTGCAATGGAACGTGAAAAATTAAAAGCCAAGACAGCCCTTAAAAACAAAGTGGCAGGAGAGGCTAAATCTAAAACTAAAAAATAGGAGGAATTAATTATGGCATGTGGAAGTAAGAAAGGCGGAAGCAAGAAAGGTGGTAAAACTGGTAAAACAGGTAAGTAATATGAAAAAGCTGTTAAATAAAATTAAAAACGCAGCATTGTATACTTGGCAATTACCCCAGAATTTACTGGGGTTAGCCTTGTATCATTGCTATAAAGGTTATGAAGTCTGTACTAAAGAAACTTGTGGTGAGTGTATTAAATGTAAGCTATCTAGTAATATGCGGAGTGGCATCACTCTTGGGAATTATATTATTGTTAATAATATTAAGCATTTGCGTCACGAATTGGGCCATACTAGACAATCGAAAATCTTAGGTCCCTTGTATTTATTAGTAATAGGTTTACCTAGTTTAATACATGCAGGATTACATTCTAAAGTATGTAAAGATAAAAACTATTATCATTTCTATACTGAACATTGGTTATTTCCTGAAGAAAATAAATAATTATGAAATGGTCAGATCTAACATTAAAAGAGCGTAAACAAATATATGATGCGGTTAGAGCTGAGAATCCTAATGCTAGCTACTTTGATATTAAATCACAATTTGACTTAATTCCTGAATACGAAGATGGTGGTAAGAAGATAATGCCACCAAAAGAGTTGGGTCTTACTCCAGGTACTCCAGAGTATTATAAGAGACAGCAACAAATATCTGGTAAAGCAGAATTAGTTCAACCTGAAGCATATATAACTCCTGCAGGTTATATAAAAGATGCGATTACTACTGCAGAAGAATTAGAAAAAGGTAATTATGGTAATGCCGCGGTAAGCACATTAATGAATGCCATTCCTTGGGGTGTTGGTAAGGGTTTAAGAAAAATAAAATCTAGAGTAAGTAACACATTAAACACTCCTATTGAAATACATAGTAGTATGGTTGATGAATATCCTTCTATTTTGGCAGAAAAGGCTCGTAGTAAAACATCAAAGAATAAGAAAAAAGTCAAAGAGGAAAGTGATTATGATTCTGAATTTTCTGAAGTAATAAGACGAGATAGAAATATCAAGAAATATGAAAAAGAAATTAATAAGACTATAGAAGATGCGGTGCTACCAGATAAGAAAACTTATGAGTTAGTAAAAGGAATTGATACTGCGTATGGTACAGATTATCTTGATGCATACAAAAGAATAGCTGCAAGAGATATGACAAATCGTGGTAAATATATTAAATATGCAGAATTGCCAGGTAATAAAAATGCAAAAATAAGTAGAGTACGAGATGTACAAGACTATGGACCTGTAGTTGATGATTATGTTATTACTATAGATCCATTACAATATTTACCAGGAACAGCAAATCATGAATTAGGGCATTTAGCTGATCAATTGGCATCAGATGCAAACAATCGTTATTTAACATATTTACTAGATGAAGGTAATATTATGGGTCCAGGAGAATTACGTAATAAAGGAATTAATATTAATCCAAACATGCAAGCGTATTTATTAGATCCTAGTGAATCAAAATCCCATATGTTGCATTTGAAAAGAGCTTTAGTAAATGAAGGTAAGATACATGACTGGAGTTCAAAGGTTAATCAAAATACTATTGAAGATTTTTTATTTGATCCTAGAAATACAGGTGTTGTTAATAATGCTAATAAATTGCAATACAACATGTATAGAAATAAATCTAGATTTGTAGATAGGATAAATAATTTAACTCCAATGGAATTTATTACTCCATTATTATTACCTGTTGCCGGATATGAAATAAATAAAGAATAATCAATATGGAAGAAATTTATCCCTTGTATCCAATACCAACTTATAAAGATGGTGGGATACATATAAAGAAGAAAAACAAAGGTAAGTTTAACGCTCTTAAGAAAAGAACAGGTAAGAGTACTGAAGAATTAACTCATAGTAAAAATCCTTTAACACGTAAAAGAGCTATATTTGCTTTGAACGCGTCACATTGGAAACATAAAGGGAGAAAGAAGAAGTAATGGAACAAAGAATTAGAACAAAATTTATACAATACGACTCTATCGGAAACCTATATTGTTATAAATGTGGAATATATAAACCAGAAACTGAATTTGATACCAATAGAAATAAATCAAATTGGTTTAGAAACTATAAAGACAAACGTTGTAAAGAATGTAAGAAATTACAAATGTTAAAGCGTAAACAAAACAATAGAGGCAAACAAGATTTAGACAGACTGCTATTAGAAAGATGGCACGGAGTAATGGATCGCTCCAAAAGAAAAGGATGGGAGTGTGATATTACTATAGAATTTTTAAGAGAACTGTGGTGTAAACAAAATGGGTTGTGCGCTATATCTAAGATACCAATGACATATATTTTTAATAGTGGTAGAGTACCTACTAATTTGAGTGTAGATAGAATTGATTCAAATAAAATATACACCAAAAACAATGTACAATTAGTTTGTATGGCAGTAAATCAAATGAAATCAGATCTAAATGATCTGACGTTTTATAAGTTTTGTGAAGCAATTGTGGCAAACGCTGCTAAATGGAATAAAGGTAAAAAGAAAAAATAATCTAATTAATTACAATTATGGATAACAATAGTAATGATACACTATTTGGATTTGAAGCAATATCTAATATGTTTGTAGAAGATCATTCTAACACGACTACAATTACTCCTACTCCGGACGATCCCGATGCGATGACTGATGAGGAGTTAGAAGAATTGAAAAGACAATCAGCAAAAGCTAGACCAGCCACTCCAGGTGCCAAGAACAAGAAGCAGGAACCTGAAGAAGATGAGGTTGATGATGATGACGATGTAAATGATATTGATGATAACATCGACGATGACGATAAAACAAAGAATAAGAAAACTAAGAAAGTAGAAGAAGATGATGATGTCAATAATATCGATGATAACGATGATGATGTAGATGAAGAAGAATCTTCTAAAGTTACAGCATTATTCGATGCTATTGCTGAAGAATTAGAATGGGAATTTGATGACGATGAGGAAGAAGAGAAACCAAAGACCGTAGAAGAATTGGTTAACTATTTTAAAGAAGTCATCAAAGAACAATCAGTTCCTCAGTATGCTAATGAAGACGTGGCTAAACTGGATGAATTTGTACGCAATGGTGGCGATCTTAATGATTATTTTACTCTTACTCCAGAGATTGATTATGAAAACTTTGATACTACAATCGAAAGTAATCAGAAGCAAATTGTTAAGATGCTGTTAGCAGAAAAAGGTTTTAACGAAAAGCAGATTGCTCGTAAAATTGAAAAATACGAAGACGCTGGCATCTTAGAAGATGAAGCTGAAGATGCTCTGGAAGCAATGAAGGAGATAGAAGAGACTAAAAAGGAACAGCTATTAGAAGATCAGAGAAAGCAACATGAGCAAATGGTAGCTCGTCAACAAAAGTTTATGGACGACGTTGTCGGTGAAATAAACGCTATGAAAGACATTCGTGGAATTAAAGTTCCCGAGAAAGATAAGAAAGCTTTACTTGCATATATATTCAAAGCAGATGCTAATGGTAAAACTCAATATCAAAAAGATTATTCAAAAAGCGTAAAAAATTTAATAGAGTCTGCCTATTTTACAATGAAAGGCGACACTTTACTTGATACTGCTAAGAAAATGGGTACTAGCTCAGCTATTAAAAATCTGAAACAGAGTCTCAGATCTACGGGTGTTAGTAAAGGTACAAGAAGAATCAATACCAACTCCTCTAACTCTATATTTAGTCGCGCAGTACAACTACTTTAATTAAATAAATTTTATTAATATTTATGGATAACGGAATTTTAAATAATTTACAGATCGGTAGAGGTAAATGGTTTTCAGATCTTGTAGATGAAAACATGATTTCAAATGCAATGTTAACTAGACCGTACGAAGTAACACGTGTTATTTCTTATGTATTTGGTTCTAAAGATGATGGTTATAGTACGTCTTTGGATGCTATTACTGGTGGTCTTGGTAATGTAATGTCAATTGATCAGAGAGATTACGAATGGAACGTAATGATCGATACCGATAGAGCTGTAACTATTCGTTCTGCAAAGTGGAATGGACAAGAAATTACTGCCGCTAATGCAGATACAGTTATGGCAGGTTTGGGTAATACACCTATCATGTTATGGTTGGAAGATAAATGGTTTGGTCCGGGTGCTATTTTGGAATTCGATGACAGAAACTATCAGGTACGTGTATCCGGTGCACCTTATCAGGATGGTAACGAATGGGTTTACACTTGTTTCATTGCTGATGGACAATCTAGTTCTTATATTCCTGGTAGATATTTAGTATCTGGTCATCAGGTGTCTCGTTTGGCTTCTGCTTATGAAGAATACAGCGAAGAAGGCGATATCCTGAACTATAATACTCATTTTAAGATGAGAAACTTCTTGTTTACTACTCGTCTGGATTATGATATTACAGGTACAGCTTATTCTACAGTACTGTGGATCGCTTTAAAAGATCCTAAAACAGGTAAGACTTCTTATTTGTGGTCTGATTACCAGGAATGGAAAGCCATGAGAGAATGGTCTAAGAGATGCGAACGTATGTTAGTTTACTCCAAGAGTAACGTAAACAAAGATGGTTCTACTTCTTTACTGGGTACTAACGGTCGTCCGGTATATATTCCTGCAGGTTTGTTGCAGCAGATTTCTCCGTCTAATAGACGTTATTATACTGAATTGACAGCTGAACTGTTGGAAGATTTCTTGTTTGACCTGTCTTATAATATTTTAGGTACTAGTGAACGTAAGTTTGTTGCTCTGACTGGTGAAATGGGTATGAGAGAATTCGATAGAGTTTTGAAACAGAAAGCTGCTACTATGAATTTGATCGATACTAAATTTGTAACTGGTTCAGGTCAGTCTTTGGTATTAGGTGGTCAGTTTGTTACTTACAAAATGACTAATGGTATCGAATTGACATTAAAACGCTTCCCGCTGTATGATGATACAACTTACAATCGTTTGTTGCATCCAATTTCTGGTAAACCGCTGGAATCTTATAGAATGACATTCTTGGATCTGGGTCGTAGAGATGGCAAATCTAATATCGTTAAGGTAGTTAGAAAAGGTCGTGAAATGGTAATCTGGAATACTTCAGGTTCTGTTGCTCCTGGTGCTGGTTATGGTAAGAGCGCAAGTACAGTTAGATCAAACGCAAAGGACGGCTATAGCGTGCATCTCTTAGGTGAGATGGGTATTTGCTTGTTCGATCCCCGTGCGTGTGGTGAACTTATAATGGACGTTGAAGACTAAGCAATTAACATTAAGAAACATTAATAAGAGGGGGCTTCGGCCCCCAATTATTATTTTTAAACAATAAAATTATGGAAGTAGTATTAAAATTCGCCCGAGTAAATCCGTGGGCTGGAATAGCTAAATATAAAAATTGTTACGATTATATTGGTCCATATTGGACAAGAGCTGGTAATATTTATACAGGTTTAAGTGAAGAAGATGCTCGTAGACTTGAAAAAGTTATGGGTTATGAAGAAGGTCATTTAGCACCTACTAGTTCTTTTTGGAAAACTTATAGTGTAAGATTAGGAGCTAAAGATACTTTTTTGCATACTGAAAAACCTGAAGATGAATTAGCGTATCTGTTTTTAAAAAATCATAAAAGAGTTGCAACTGGTTTAAGTAATATCAGACCTCAACATGATTATGTATTAGTTAATACTGATGCTGAAGCAGAAGCTGCTAATAAACTTAACAAAATTAAACGTGAAGCATTTGCAGAATTTAACAAGATGTCTCTCGAAGAGATGCGTAAATGTTTACGTATTTATGGTCATAAGTCAGACAACATTAGCAATGAACTAGTAGAAAGCAAGTTGTTTGAATTGATTGAAAAAGATCCTCGTAAATTCTTCTTACTGTGGATTGATAACAAAAATAAAGATATTCAATACATTTTAGAGACTGCGATTAGTAAGAATGTAATTCGTAAGTCAAAGAATGTATATTATTATGGTACTGACGTGATTGGTAGAAGCCAAGACGATGCTATTAGTTTCTTAAATGAAAAAGCTAATCAAGATATCAAAATGGCAATCATGCAAGAAATTGAATCTAAATAATTATGAATATTAGTGAATTACATATAGCATTTAAAATAGAAGCTGACAAGAATGCCGTTAATATTGGTATGTCTGGTTGTCCTTCTTTTTTACCTGAGGAAATAGATTATTGGTTATATACTGCATACCTCAGTAAAATAGCTACCAAGTTTACAGGTAACAATACTATTAGAACTCCTTTTGAAGAAAATAGTAAACGTGTATCAGATCTTGAAGGTTTAGTAAAAACAGACAAAGGTTTAACATTACTTAGTGAAACTACTAATAATAAATTAACTCTTAATGATTTTAAATCTGCTATTACTTATGGTAGTCAAACTCAAGATAAACGTATGTATTTTATTCAAGGTATATTACATTTTGGTAGTAAACTAGCTAATGTAAAACTAATAAGTCATGAAGATGCAATGAGGTTCTTAGAGACATATAATAACAAACCTTGGATAGAAGAACCTGTTGCTATACTAGAAGATAATAAGTTGATAGTGTTCGTGGATAGGGATCTTATGACAGGTCCCTATACTATCGACTTAACTTATCTAGCATATCCTAAAAGATTAAACAATCAGGATATTACTTCAGGTATGGATGAAATACCAGAGTATATGCAATATGAAGTAGTTAAATTAGCTGCTGATATGGCATTAGAAAATATAGAATCACCAAGAGTTCAATCACATCCACAATATGTGGCACAATTAGCAGAATAATATGTCTAGCAAGGAATGTCAAATGGAATTTGAGCGTAGGTTACAACTAATAGATCCTACTCTTACTATAGAACAAAAACCTAATTCAGATCTTATTTTCTCATTATTAAATGAGGCCCAAGATCGCTATGTAATGATGAACTATGTGGGCGATGATCAAATGGAAGTTGAGACTAATACTCAAACAAGAAACACCGATTCTATCAAAAGTCTGTTGGTTGAAAAAGAACTTACTCAAAGTGGTTCGACATCCAATGGTATCGCAAGGTATAGGTTACCTTACTCCACTACTGATGAGTATTTCTTATACGTACACTCCGTAAGTAAAGTAAAAGGTACTTATAAGCAGTATACTACTGAAACTAAAGTAGATAATCAATTAGTAAAATATAGAGATCTACCAAAGTTTATGAAGACTGCTTATAATACTCCAATTGTAAGACAACCAGCAGTAGCTTTAATATCTGATCCAACTACTAAATATATGTATATGGAAGTAGTAGTAGATGCTTACACTACTTTAAGCGGTGTTATTCTTACTTACTATAGAAAACCATTAAGATTTAATACTACAACTGGTGCTTCAAAGTGTGAATTACCTGAATCTGTTCATAGTGAAATAGTTGACCTTGCTGTTAATATGTTTATCACAGAAGGTAAATACAGATTACAAACTAAACCATCTAACCAAAGTAATAGAGAATAATTATGAAGTTCATTGAATTACAAACTGCATTTGAAACCGAAATAGGTTTACTTGATAACAATATTGAGAAGCCAGTTACAGCAGATATTGAATATTGGTTAATGGCTGGTTTAGATAAGTTTATTAAAACTAGATACTCAGGTATTAATTACAAGCGTACAGCATTTGAACAGGATCAGAAAAGAATTGATGATCTTCGTACACTTGTAACCAATAAGACATATCAGTTTACAACATTCCCAGAAGAACAAGTAGTTACATTACCAACAGATTATATGTTTACTTTAGGTGAAACAGCAGTAATCTATAGTAATAACAACTGTTGGCCCAAGGGACCTAATGGTCAACCTAGGACTAAACACACAGATGTGTTAGAAGCTACTATTGAGAATTTTGATAGACAAAGACAAAATACATTATCAGAGTATAGATTACATGGTACTTCAGCAAGACCTTTGAGATTATTTCAAGGTAATGAAATCCATTTATATACCGATGGTAATTACAATATAAAGAATTATATCCTCACATACTTGAGGACTCCTAAAAGGATTAGTCTTACTACGGCTCCTTTTGATGAGTATACGGATATGCCAGTATCTACTCATCAGGAAATCGTAAAAATAGCGGCTGAATTATACTTAGAAAATAAGGCTAATCCAAGATATCAATCGTATATGAACGAAGTTTCAACAATGGAGTAAGTATACGTTTTTAAATTCTTAGTTTAACCTAACGCGGAAACTTGAAACACAGGAGTAGAAGGGTTAAATACAGTTAAACTAGGATATCCGTTTAACTAAAAACAAATTAATATTATGTTACAGCACGTGAATACTGTACTGATTGCCAAAACAGCTCCTGCTTCTTTTTCTACAGCAGATGCTTTGGCAGATGGTGCAATCGCTTTGTTTGATGAAAATAAGAAAATTTTAACATCTACTGCATTAGCTGCAGCAGCTAAATCTATTTATGTAGGTGTTTGTGAAGGTAAAGAAGATGTATACGATCAGAAAGGTGCTAAGAGCACTAAATCTGTAATTAGATTTTCTATGCCTATTCAAAAAGGTTCTAATCCTACTTTGGTAGTAACTCCTTTCGTTGCTAAAGCTGAAGATAAGATTGTTATTACTGCTACTAATGTAGCTCCGGAAGTTGGTCATCGTTATGTTTTACGCTTAGTTTATAACGACATTTACGAAGCTCCGGGTCAGTTTACTCATACGTATGAAGTAATCGCTAAGACTACAGCTCCGAAAGATCTGATTGATGCTTTTGTAAAGAAAATTAATAAACATAAAGAAGCTAGAGTTATTGCTAGTGCTAGTGCAGCCGTATTGACTTTGACAGCCAAAGAAATTCCGTATAACGAAGGTATTACTTTGGATCACGGTTATACTCAGGTGTCTGTAGAAGCTTTTATGCGGACTACTATTCCTTCTGGCTTACTGAGCAACGTAATGTATCCGATTTCTAATTTGACAATTGCTAAGACTCAAGGTACTCCGGGTAAGGGTAACGCTTATATTGTTAGAGATCGTGAAGATGCAGCAATGGGCTACAGAGGTATTACTCATAGAGCTAATGGTATCTATCCTTATATTGCTCCGGAATTTAGATCTGATTTGAGTGCAGAATATGATACTATTACAATGGAATGGGATAATAAATATCTGTCTGACGATAATCAATATATTAAAACAACTCCGCTGGCAGTTGAAATGTACATTGTAAAAGATCAGATCAAAACAAATAAATTATTTGTGAATATGATTAAATCTTTCATTTCTGGTGCAGAAGTATCTGAATAAGGATTTAATTAATTTTTAACCATGAAAGGGATTGGGGAAGTTATCCCTAATCCCTTTTCTTTTTATATACGATTGATATGAATGACATAAACGATAGCTTGTATTATGCAGAAGTAAAATTACTTACAAAGTACTGTCATAACTGCTTAGATAACAAGATGAAAGATAAAATCATGATGTTCTTATTCAAGAAAACTTTATATGAAAATGCTATAGCATTAGACTTTACAGAAGATGCAGATAGATATTATAAAGAAATGCTTAACTTGCTTGATATGAGAACATGTAATTGTACTATTAATGACTGTAAAAATTGTAAAGATGGATATTGCGAATTATGTAAGTAAAGTTGGTGAATTAGTTAATCAGTCTACTAAGTACAATGCAAAACTGGATAGAGTTTCTATTACCAATTTAGTATTATTGTTACATTTAGATAAATTATCTAGTTGGGCAAGTACTAAAGTAGATGATGAAGATTTTCCCATTACTCAGGAAGATGTAGATAAAATTATAGAATGTATGCATTGTTTAAAAAAACAAATTAATTTCTATCCAGAAAAAGATATCGATGATGATTGTATATTAACAGAAGTAGAAGAACATATAATTCAAGAGTAATATGAATAAAAAGATATCACAATTTGAGGTTACTACATCTTTTGAAGATAATGATATTCTAACTCTTGTACAAGATAAAACTAATAAGATAATTCATAAAGATGATTTTGAAACTAGTTTATCTGGTACATTTGCTACTAATGAGAGAGTAGATGGGATTGAAGAAGATGTGGCTAATCTTGATACCAAAGTAGATAATAATTATGTAGATCTATCCAACAAGATAGTAGAAGGAGATACTAATGTTACTAATAATCTAAGTAGTAATATTAATAGTTACTATGATGTACTAAACAATAAGATCATTACTCTTGAAGATAAACACGATAAAGATTTAACTGAAGTTAATGATACAGTACAGGGTTGGATAGATACTATTGATGATAAGTCTACTAAAGAACAATTACAAAACCTATTAAATAGGTTGATTGAAGATGAAAACATCATTACAGCATTAGCAGATTTAATTGCAAATGGTGGTGGTAGTGGTGAAGCACCTGGTTTTCATACACAACCTACTAGTACCATATTTCCATTATCAGGGTACTATTATAATGGGGATACTAGTGATTTAACTACTACAGATACGTTAAATCAAGCTTTATCAAAATTAGAAGGTAAAATTAAATCTGTAGAAGGTAGTATAGGTGGTGATACAAAATATATGATCACTAGTACTGACAACACTCAGCCTACAGATAGTAATTTATATTCAGCTAGAAGATCTGATTTAAACTATATATCTAAAAAGGTTGACGATACAGCAAATGGTTATATCAAGTTTTTAAAAGGAATACAAGGAGGTCAAACATTTAGAGAAGGTTTTCTAGGTGAAGGTGCTTCTTTATATCCGATTAATGGCAGATGGAAGTTTGAAGTAGATGATTTGTTTGTTAGAGGTAGAATGACTGTTAATGAACTTCTAGTAAATGAAATAAAAGCTACTGGTGGAGATATATTAGTTTCAGTTGCTGATCTTGAAATACTAGATGTTACCACTACTCCGGATAATGATTACAAGTGTACATTTGATACTCAAGATGGTACTGTAAGAAATCCTTTTGTTGAAGGCGATCAAGCTATATGTCAAATCTTTGATGGTAAGAATGTTAAAAGATATTGGCGCATGGTATCCGAAGTAGGTACTGACTATGTGGTTTTATCAGATTCTGTATGTGAACCAGGTAGTTCTATTCCTGAACCCAAAGATAAAATTATTCAGTTAGGTAATAGATACCCCGGTAATGAAGATCGTAGATCAGCTATTATGATATCTGCTAGAGGCGCAGAAGGGCCTAGTATTACTTTATATGATAATATTGACGATTTTAATTTAGTAGGTAAAGATCGTACAGTTATAGGTAAAAATAGTAGATTTGTTGGTACTTTATCTCAAGTATCTAGTAATGGAGATGTTATAAGAGTACCCATCGATAGAGGACAATTTATAGCTGGTACTACGTATTATTATTATGATAGAGTATCGCATAATGGTTCATTGTGGTTATGCATGGCTACTCAAACTACTAGTATTCCTAGTAAAGAAAATGATGAGTGGTTATTGCAAGTAGAAAAAGGTGAGCAAGGTGCCGCTGGTGCAGATAAAGCTAAATGGGTGGAAATTACTGGGGAAAGATTATTCATGTATGATAATCCTAACTTTGAAGGTACTCCTACACCATCTGTCATTACACTGTATTGTAATACTTATAATATAGAAAATCCTGTATTTACTTGGGTAAATAGAAACACAAATGAAACAATAGGTACCTCTCAAGCATTGGATGTACGTCCTGATATGTTTGGTGATCTTAGAAATTTTGTAGTACGTTGTACCGTAGTTAATGGTAAAGAAAGTTTTTATGATGAAACTCAGGTAGCCAAACTTGGAGATGGTGCAACTGGAGAAGATGCTTTCTATATTGACCTGAGTAATGGTAATATGACGGTACCTTATGATTCATCTGGTAATAACCCCCAAATCACTATTACTGATGTGTATACTTACGTGTATGCTTATCAGGGAACAAACCAATTATATATTGATAGTATAACAGCAGAAACTATTGAAGGCGTGGCTACTGTTACTGTGGATGGTGATAAAGTGACATTAAACACTTTAGGATCACCTTCTGCTAGAATACGATTAACAGTTAACATTGGTTCCATGTCCTTTACTAAGGATTTATGGATTAATAAAGTACAAAATGGTGAGAATGGGTTTGATGGAGTTGATGCTTGTTATGTATTAATATCAGGAGAGCAAGTATTTAAGTATGATAAAGAAGGTTTAGTTAGTCCATCACAAATAACTCTATATGCTAGTTCATATGGAATTGAATCTCCTACTTATTCTTGGTATTGGAAAATTGTAGGTACAGATGATTGGAATCTTCTTGAAAATGAGATTACAGAAACTTTAGTAGTATCACCAAATGGTTCATACTTTAACAATTCTGTCAATGAAGTAACTTTTAAAGTAGAATGCACTTCTGCTTTAGGGGGAGCTGTATATCAGGATATGTTAACAATTAATAAATTGTATGATGGAAAAGATGGAGAAAGTCCATATAGAGGTGTGTTAACTAATGAAGCTCATACAGTAGCTGCTAATTGGTTAGGAGAAGTAGAATCGTCAGAATTAGCGAAAGCCTCTACTAATTATTACTTATATCAAGGTACTAGAAAATTAGAAAATAGTGAATACACTATAACCTATACTAATTTAGATAATAATACTCAAAATCAATTATCTATTGATACAAATAATAATAAACTTACTGTAGCTAGATTAGGTAATAGTTTTGATAGTACAGTATTTAAAGTAGAATTTCATGTACCTGCTTCTTCAGTTTCTCCAGTAGTAGATGTGTGTGATTTTACTATTACAAAAGCCAAAGGTGGAGTTCCTGGTGATTTTGAAGTATCTATTTATTGTAGATCTAACGAGTCTCAACCAAATCGACCTTCTATGACATCTAGACCTACTTCAGGTGGTACATATAGTAATGGTAACTACTGGTATGTAGATGCTCCTTCTGCAAGTGGTTATGCTATATGGAAAAGTACTGCTTTGTTTGATGGAGAAACTGGTTTACTTAAGTCTGGAGAACAGTGGACATTACCTACAAAAATATCAGGTAAAGATGGACAAGATGGGCAGACTGGTCCACAAGGTCCTGCTGGACCACAAGGATCTCCTGGAGGTCAAGGCCCTGCTGGAGATCCAGGTCCTGGATTAAATTTCAGAGGGGAATTTAGCGAATACACTACTTATTATAAAACCGCAGAATTAGTAGATGTTGTAAAAAGAGGCGGAGTATTTTATATGGCAGATAGGGCTACAATTTCAGGTTCTTGGTCTAGTTCTGAATGGAAAGCATTAAATTCGTTTGAGAATATTGCAACCGGTTTGTTATTTGCTGAAGAAGCTACAATTGGTGGATGGCGTTTTAGTCCTGCTTCTAGTAGTTATTTCAGATCAACAAATGACGTAGTATGCTTCTATCCATCTACAGATGGAATGATTCCATTCTTAGCAGCTGGTACTGGTTCAAATAAAGGTGCTATTTCTTCTGGAGGCACAAAAATTACAAATGAAAACGCCCCCTTAAAGTTATGGGCAGATGGAATTATTACAGTAGGAGATGGCACCAAGAGTTCTAGAGCAGGATTAACTGGGGTAGGTACTTCTTCAGACTCTGTAAGAATCTGGGCAGGTACAAATCATGGTAATAGGACATCTGCTCCTTTTAGAGTTTATGATAATGGTAGTATGGTAGCAACAAATGGTACATTTACCGGAAAGGTTACTTGTACTTCTTTAATTGCTGACGATATTAGTTCAAGCAATTTCTCAATTCCGGGATTGAAGTGTGCAGGTAGATGTAACTGGACTGGATCTAGTGCATCATTTGGATATGTATTCACTACTAGGGATACTAGGATGACTATATCTAGAATTGCTACAGGTAGATTTAGATTTACATTATCAGGTGTACATAGTACTGATTATGTTGTATTGTGCTCTATTGATAATCCAACTACAAATATAAGTAGTGGCTTTAGAGGTTCATATCAAATGGGTCCTAGATATACTGATCATTTTGATATCCATTGGTTTGATACTGATGGTAATGCTCATGATTTAACTTATTTTAATGTTGCATTTTTTTCGTATTAGAATATGGAACTATATTATATTACAAAGAACGGAGTAGGTTCAATAGATGCTGATTTTTTTAAAACTTATTTAAGTGATAAAGAAGTAAAATCATTAGAAGAACTTACAGAAGATGATCGTTATTTATTTCTAAACGACGATCAAAAAGATTTTTATATCAAATACATGGATGAAGTAGTGGATGATCCAATGGCCGTATACTATATGAAAACGCCAGCGAAATCCTCTCAAAATGAGAGAATCCGCAAAATACGAGAAAACACTTACATTAGTAAAAGTGATCCATTATACATGGCATATATAAAATATAAAGAATTTGGAGAAGATGAAGCAGCAGCTAAAGCTTATAATGAATGGAAACAAGCTGTGTTAGAAATAGAAGAAGCTAACCCATATATTACAGAATAATATGATAAAGAATAATGTATATTATGAATTCTTTGCAAGCTATATGGTACCCAATTCTAATGAAGTTGGGTACTGGATAGACTTGGGAGCAAATTCAAAAGGAAAAGTAATTAAAGTATATAATCCTAATATTAAGTCTTGGGTTAAACTAACAGATGCTACTAGTGAAGATGCTGTATCTCCTTTCATTGGTTCTAATGGTAACTGGTGGATCGATAATCGTGATACAGGTATACCTGCTGCTGGTAAAAACCCATATGTAGGTTCTAATGGTAACTGGTGGGTATATGATTCATTAAAAGGTGATTATGTAGATAGTGACGTTCAAGCTTATGGTAAAACTGCCTATGATTATGCTGTAGAACACGGATATACTGGCACTGAAGAAGACTTTGGTAAAATGCTCAATGAAGTACCTAATGCAGTTAAAGATGCTAAGCAAGCTGTAAAAGACTCAAAAGAAGTACTTCAGAATCCACCAAAGATTGTAGATGGTAATTGGTATATCTATGACTATGTAAATGATACTTATCAGGATAGTGGCATCAATGCAGTTGGTGACGCATTTACTATTGTAAAGACATACCCTTCAATCCAAGCTATGGAAGATGATTACAATAATCCTGAAGTAAAGATAGGACAATTTGTAATGATTGATACAGGTGATGTTGAAAATGAAGAAGATTCTCGATTGTATCTAAAAGGAGATACTGAATGGAAATTCATATCAGACTTATCTGGTGCACAAGGTATTCAAGGTTTATCAGCATATCAAGTAGCAGTACAACATGGCTTTAAAGGTACAGAAGACGAATGGTTAATCTCTTTAAAAGGTGAGAAAGGTGAAACTGGACCTAAAGGAGATAAAGGTGATAC
>ERZ1034920.923-NODE-923-length-20494-cov-6.777142_pt1 | contig 20494 bp, 27 predicted proteins | sample MGYA00520688_ERZ1034920 | MGnify/ENA primary metagenome ERZ1034920 (study PRJEB33766, sample SAMN09781785) | gut metagenome | biome: gut microbiome | host: Homo sapiens | place: Madagascar | study: EMG produced TPA metagenomics assembly of the PRJNA485056 data set...
TTTTGGGGAAATGGACGCTGGCAGAGGGACTTATATACGATTTTTCCGAAGCGAACATCACAGATGAAATACCGGAATTCGCGGATTATTACATAAGCATCGACTATGGCACCCTGAATCCATTTTCATGCGGATTGTGGGCTGTGAATGGTAATAAGGCGGAAAGAATCAAAGAGTATTACTACGATGGAAGAGCCAACTATAAGCAGCTCACAGACGAGGAATATTGCGACGCTGTGGAGCGGCTGACAGATGGCTACGAAATCAAGAGGGCGGTTATTGACCCTTCGGCGGCTTCTTTCATTACCGCCCTGAAACGCCGTAAATTCCGCGTCCAGCAGGCGGACAACGCCGTTCTTGATGGCATTCGGCGCACGGCGGTATATCTCAAGAACGGGAATATAAAAATTCACCGTTGCTGCACGGACGCTATTCGTGAGTTCGGGCTTTACCGGTGGGACGATAAGAAAACGGAGGACGCAGTTGTGAAGGAGAACGATCACGCTATGGATGATATCAGGTACTTTTGCAACACCATCATGAAATACAAGGTGGAAAAGAAAAACGAGATTTCTCCCGCTGCTGCGCTGCTGCTGTGATTCTGCGGGATTCCTTTATGGAGGAAACAAATGAAAGTTTACCAAGATTTAGAAGAAGCCATTGCAAAGGGAACTACCGGGAAATTCATACGGGATGCAGTGCGGGAGCACCAGAGCGGCAAGGCATACAAAGATGCCGTTGATGGTATGGCGTACTACAATAAGCACAATATTACCATTGAGAAATTCCAGAAGTTCCTTTTTACGCTATCCGGAAATAAAACGCCGGATATTTGGAGCAGCGACTACCGGCTTAAAACGCTTACGTTTCGGCGGCTGGTGACGCAGGAAGTTGGCTATATTTGCGCCAATGGCGTGAGCATGGACGAAAAGGAAAAGCTGGGCGCGGACTTCGATAATAAGCTTCAAACGGCGGCAAAACTGGCGCTGGCGCAGGGCGTTTCATATGGCTATTGGAACCTCGATCATCTGGAAGTGTTTTCGTTTGCCGATACTCCCGGGAATCCCGGATTTGTTCCGCTGCTGGATGGAAAAACATCTGAGCTTATGGCCGGTATTCGGTACTGGTTCCGGGAGACTGGCCGAAAAACTGTTTTCCGGGCTACGCTGTATGAGCTGGACGGTGTGAGCGAATGGAGCGCAGAGGGAAGCGACGACGCGCAGCCCATGGCCGAGAAACGCGCATATATCCACAAGGAGCTGAGAAACGATCTGGGCGTTGTGGATGTGTGCGACGAGAACTATACCCGCCTGCCTATTGCGGTACTGTATGGAAATGATACCCACGAAAGTGAGCTCGTTGGGTTGCGTGGCTCCATCGACTGCTATGATTTCATCAAATCCGGGTTTGCCAACCAAATCGACGATACCAGCGGAATTTACTGGATTCTGCATAATACCGGCGCTATGGACGATAAGGATTTGGCACAGTTCATCCAGAGAATGAAGAGCGTAAAGGCGAATGTGGTAGATAGTTCCGCTGGAACGGCGGCAGAAGCCCACACCCTTGACGTTCCCGTAGAAGCCCGGAAAACCATGCTGGATATCTTGCGGCGCGACCTGTACGAAGACGCCCAGATGCTTGATGTGACGGCTCTGGCGGGGGCTGAGAAGACGGCTACAGAGATTTCGGCGGCGTATCAGCCACAGGACAACAAATGCGCCGATTTTGAGTATTTCTTGATAGATTTCATTCGGCAGATTTGCGCTGTTGCTGGTATCAGTAATCCACAGCCGGAATTTACATGGAACAAGGTAATAAATCGCACCGAGGAAACAAATATGGTGCTTTCGGCGGCTGCGTTCCTTGATGATGAAACGGTTCTGAAACACCTCCCGTTTCTTTTGCCGGAGGAAGTGCCGGAAATCCTGAAACGGAAAGCGGACGCTGACATAAATACGGTTTACGGCGGTGATGAGGATGGCCAGACCGAATGAAGCCGATAGAGGAACCGATAGGGCGCTTGCCGACTTGGAGCGCCGCATTAACTCCGTATATTCTCAGGCGGCTAAAGAGTTGCAAGAGGAAATAGATGCCTTTTTCAAGCACTTTGCCGATCAGGATAAGAAGATGCAGGACTTGATAGGCCAGAAGCGCAACGGCAAGGAGTGGACTGAAAAGGACTACCAACAATGGCGGCTGAACCAGATGGGGCGCGGGGCACGGTTGGAAGCGCTTCGGGACAAGCTGGCCGAACGTGCGACGGAAGCAAAAGAGGTGGCGCTTGCCTATGTGAACGACGCTACGCCTGGAATCTACTCCCTGAATCGGAATTACACCGCTTACACCATCGAGAGCGTTCACCCGAGTGCGGATTTTACGCTTTTTGACGAGCAGACTGTAAAGCGCTTAATTGTGGAGCAGCCGGACGTGATGCCATACTACCCCGAAAGGCTGGCGCTAAAGCGGGGCATTGATTTGGCTTTTGGCAAGCAGCAGATTACAGCAAGCGTTACAGGCTCCATTTTGCAAGGCAGAAGCATCAAGCAGATATCAGAAGATTTGCAGTCCAGAATCGTCACAATGAGCCGTGTAAGCGCCATTCGAGCGGCAAGAACGGCAGTTACCGCCGCACAGAATGCCGGTAGAATGGACAGCTACGCCGCCGCTGACGAGATGTGGGGAATCAAATCCAAGAAAAAGTGGGTGGCCACAAAGGATTTGCGTACTCGCCACGATCACGGCATGGCAGATAATCAGATTGTGGACTACGATCAGCCGTTTGATGTCGGCGGCTATAAGATGATGTTCCCCGGTGATGGCTCGTTGGGAGCGCCTGGGCATGAGCTGTATAATTGCCGCTGCACTGTGGTGAATGCCACGGATGATGATCTGGAAGCGGAACGACACATGATGCGTGTGAAGAATCCAGAAACCGGAGAATATGAGCTTGTAAAGAAAAAATCGTATAAGGAATGGTACGACGAAAAGAAAGCGCAGTATCCTCCGGAAAAATGGGCGTGCATGGTGAAAGCTGGTAAAAACTATCAGGCCGACAAACGGCAATATGCTGATTTTGTAAATGTTTTGGGGAATAAAGCCCCGAAAACGTTTGCAAAGTTCCAAGATTTGAAGTATAATAATATTGATGGGTGGGAGACGCTCAAAACAGCGAAACGGCAGACCGATGTTGTAAAGAATGCTGAGTGTATAACTACTCCGAAGAAATACACGGAATATTTCTTGAAAGATGGGGCAAAGCACGCCGACCAGTTCTTCGATGCTGGCTACACAGCAGATAATCCGCTTAGGCTGCGATATGATATGGCAAGGCAGTTTGATATGAGCAAAGCTGTGGAGTTCAGGGAATTGGGCGGTGGGGCAACTCAATTTAACATCTACATGGAGCTGGGAGTTACAAAGAAGCGATCTTTTGTTACTGGGTGGATACAGGATACGCCGGATAGCAAACCGAGAATTGTAACCAGTTTTAGAAAAAATAGAGGTGGAGAAGCATGATTAAAGAATACGACCATGTAAAAGTCATCAAGACAGGAGACGCAGGAATTGTCGTCGATATTCGTGATACTGGTGGCATTTTCTACCTTGTAGAACTGGACAAAAACAACGAACTATTGGACTGCAAGAGGGAAGAGATAGAAAAGCTTGGCAATTAGAATATGGCAAGGACTGAAAGCACTGTGCAAAAATGCATGGTGCTTTTTCTATGCCCAAATCTTCCAACCGGATAAAAAAGAAGCGGGCTGGAATCCCCGCTTGTGGCGGATTATGCGTATGCGCCGACACGAACCGCACAAGACCGTCTCTGGAAGAAACAGAAAAGGAGGGGGAAATGAGCGTTACCTTTGTGGATAACTCTGACGAAATCCTCCGCGCCCTTGGCGAAGCGTGTGAGCGCGGCTTATTTCGGTGTGGCGAAAAAGCCGTTGAATACGCCAAGGATTTATGCCCCGTTGATACTGGGAACTTGCGCAACAGCATTACACATACCGTGGAGGATGGGAAGAAAGCCATTGTTGGAACGCCGACCGAATACGCCATTTACCAGGAAATGGGAACTGGCAAATATGCCGAGGGAGGCGGAGGCCGACCCACCCCGTGGAAATATCAGGACGCACAGGGGATTTGGCATTGGACAGCTGGCAACCGGGCGCACCCGTTTATTAAGCCGTCAATCGCCGACCATCAGGAGACGTATAAAAATATTCTGAAAGACGAACTCAGCAAAGGATAGTGATGTAGGCATGGAAACCAGAAAAATCAACATGCCCCGGGACACGGAAGCACAGTTAGCGAAAATTCGGAAGAAGTACATGCCGGAAGTCGTAGAGGACGGTGAATAACTGTGCTGACCGCTGACCAGATTGAGGCCCTTGGGAATAAGGCACAGCAGCTCATTGCCCCGGTGACAGAGTTCCTGATTCAGGATATCGCCAGGCGAATTGCGGAAGCTGGCCAATTCACCAGCACGGCGGCGACCAACCTGTAAGAAAAACTTATCAGTTCAAATCAGAAAGAACAAGCGGCATGAGATCATTCACGCTTTCCTCTCTGAAAGCGGGCTTGCCGAAAATTCCGAATGGGCGCAGAATGAAGAAATGGTGGATTTCTTCGCTATCCAGTTTCCCAAACTTATGGAAGCGTTCAAAAACGCTGACGCGATTTGAGGGGGCAATAAATGAATAATGATGAAATTATCAAGGACATTTAGGAGAAAAGAAGTAAAAAAGGCTTCAAATTAGGCTTGTTTTGTGCTATAATTAGATGGCTGGATAGGGTAGCTCCCGAAAGGCGGTTTGCCTGACCGCTTTCCAGCAATTTTATATCAGGCGATTACGAAAGGCAGTAATCATGGGGAAATTTTCAGATTTAACAGGGATGAAATTTGGACGGTTGACCGTCATTCGGCGAAGTGGTGCTAAGAATGGACACGTTGCATGGCTATGCAAATGTGACTGCGGACGGGAAATCGTAACGATTGGCAATTTGCTAAAAAGCGGAAAAACAAAAAGCTGCGGATGCAGGAAAATAGAAGTGTGCGGAGATATTCACAAAGGCCACAGGAAATCTGGAACGCGATTATATGTGGCATGGCAACATATGAAACAGCGGTGCTGCAATCCTCAGAATGCCCGTTATAAATATTATGGAGCGCGTGGAATAGCCGTATGCGACGAGTGGATGCGGTTTGAGCCGTTTGAACAATGGGCGTTATCAAATGGGTATTCGGATGAATTGACAATCGACCGAATTGATGTAGATGGGGATTATTGCCCAGAAAATTGCAGATGGGTCACATGGGAAACTCAACAAAACAATAAAAGAAGTAACACTGTTATTCAAGCGTTTGGAGAATCACGGACGCTGTCGGAATGGTCGAAAATTAGCGGCGTGAATAGAGCAACAATTCAAAAACGCATAAAAAATGGCGGGCAAACGCCAGAAAAAGCAATGGTAAAATAGAATAAATTTCTCGCCAATAAATGGATTGGCGAAATGGCTAAATGGTGCCAACTACTCGATGTGCTGTAGTTGGTACTTTTTATTTGAATAAATCCGCAGAGAAACGCGGCTTTATAAAACTATCGCCCCCGAAGAAAAGGGGCCGAAGAAAAGGAGATAGTGTTATGGCACTTACCAGACGCGCCCTAAAAGCAATGGGCATTGAAGAGGAAAAGATCGATGAGATCATTTCCATGCACACCGATACCGTGGACGGCCTGAAAGCCGATATCGGGAGGTACAAGGCTGACGCTGAAAAGCTTCCGGGCATTCAAAAGGAATTGGATGATCTGAAAAAGGAAGACGCTGACGGCGGCTACAAGGCCAAGTACGAGAAGGAAAAGAAAGACTTTCAGGATTTCAAAGACGGAGTTGCCGCCAAGGAGAGCGCCGCCGCCAAAGAAAAGGCCGCGCGGGCGTACTTCCAGAGCAAGGGCATTCCCGCCGAGAGCATGGGGCTGGTAATCCGTGGAGCCAAAGCTGAAATTGATGGCCTGAAACTGGACGGCGAAAGTATCAAAGATACCGCCGCACTGGATGGGCTGCTTTCCGGCGATTACAAGGGCTTGATCGGCAAGACTACCACCACCGGCACCCAAACACAGACCCCGCCTGACACCTCTGGCGGCGTAAAGAGCCGTGCTGAAATCTACAAGAAGGATGACAAAGGCCGGTATCTTTTGTCCACCGCTGAGCGGCAGGCAGCGCTTGCTGAAAGCATGGCAAGCGGAAACGAATAACTATTTTGAAAGGAGCTGTACAAATGGCAGCAAAAGAAAATGTAACGAAATCCACACAGTTCAACACCTCCGCCCGTGAGGTGGACTTTGTAACCCGGTTCAACGATAACTGGGACGCATTGCGCACCATTCTGGGCATTATGCGGCCTATCCGCAAGGCACCTGGCACAAAACTGGTATCCTACAAGGCCAGTGTTGACGGCACTTTGCAGGGCGGCACCTCCGTTGGTGAGGGCGAAGAAATCCCCTTCACTAAGATGAAGGTTGCCCCGGTAGCCTACGGCGATATTGAGGTGGCGAAGCACGCAAAGAGCGTGACTATTGAGAGCGTGGCAAAGTACGGCGCTCAGGTGGCCGTAGAAAAGACTGATGACGCTTTTCTGGTTGCGCTTCAGAATAAGGTGCTGAGCGATTTCTACACCTTCCTGAACACCGGCACGCTTTCCGTGGCCGCGAAGACGTTTCAGCAGGCGCTGGCTCTGGCAAAGGGCAACGTGCTGAACAAATTCGCAGAGATGGACAAGGACGTGACCGAAGTCGTGGGCTTCGCAAACATCCTCGACCTGTACGATTATCTGGGCGAGAAGGAAATCACCATGCAGACCGCGTTCGGCCTGACCTACGTGGAGAATTTCCTTGGATACCGGACGCTGTTCCTCCTGCCTGAAAAGTACATTGCCCGGAATCGGGTGATTGCGCTTCCTGTGGAGAACATCGACCTGTACTACATCGACCCCGGCGACAGCGACTTTGCAAAGCTGGGGCTGAGCTACACCGTGCAGGGCGAAACCAACCTGATCGGCATTCACGTTGAGGGCGATTATTCCCGCGCTACCGGCGATATGTACGCCATCATGGGCATGAAACTGTGGGCTGAATATCTGGACGGTATCGCCGTGGCAACCATCGGCGGCGGTGAAATCGGCACTCTGACGGTGAACTCCGTCGCTGGCAAGACTTCCGGTGGTACTACCGTTACCGTCACTCCCGCAAAGGCGAATGCCGGTAACGTGTACAAGTACAAGGTGGGCGCAAGCGCCGAAACCGTGACTTACGGTCAGAACGTGCGCACTTGGACTGCGTGGGACGGCACTTCCGAGATCACCGCGACCAACGGCCAGAAGATTACCGTTGTGGAGGCCGATTCCAGCTACAAGGCAATCAAGTCCGGCTCTGCCACGGTAGCCGCAAAGACTTAATAGCTTGCCGGGGAGGAAATGCCAACGATGGGACACGCGGGACGAATCACATTATTTGAGCTGCTTTGCTATCTGCGGAATTTCTTCCCCGGCTTGCACTGGCAGTTTACCGGGGAAGAAATCACCGCGAACAGGCTCATTATTCCCGGCCTTGAAACCGGCGATTACTACCTGATCGAGGGAAGCCGGAGGAATAACGGCATTCACGTGTACGGAGATACCGATTTGCGGAACGAAACTTATACCGGAATTGTTACGGAAATCTGCGTGCCTCTGGAAGTTCTGACGCTTCTGGAGGAAATCAACACGTGGCAGGAGAAGAACGCCGAGGCCGTACAAAGCCCGTATCAAAGCGAATCTTTCGGTGGCTACTCGTACACAAAGGCAAGCGGTTCGTCCGGTTCTGGCGAAACCACGAGCTGGAAAACGGTGTTCGCGCCGCGCTTACGGACATGGAGGAAGATATGAGCTTGCTTGATTACTACCTCAACACAAAATGCGCCCTGATGGAAAAGAAGCGCACCCCGGATGGGGAGGGCGGCTGGGCAACGGAATGGACACCGGGGGCGGAGTTCGACGCGGCTATTATTCTGGATACCTCTATGCAATCCAGAATCGCGGAGAAGGAGGGCGTTACCAGCGTGTACACCATTACCACCCGACGCGCGAACCCGCTTTCTTTCCACGATGTGTTCAAGCGGCTTCCCGACGGCGCAATTTTCCGGGTGACGAGCAACGGCAGCGATAAGCAAGCGCCAACGGTCGGGACTTTGGATATGTGCCAGGTCACCGCCGAGAAATGGGAGCTGACAAAATGACGGCAACAGAAGCGCTTTACAAGTTTTTTTCCGGCTTTAATCTCCCCGCGTATCCGGATACAGCGGTACCGAGCGACACCGTGATGCCATATCTAACCTATTCCGTTTCTGTTGGCGGGTGGGGCGATATGGCAAATTCGCTGACGGTAAAACTGTGGTATCACACGGAGAAGGAAGCGGAGCCAAACGCCAAGGCCGAGGAAATTTCCCGCACGATAGGACGTGGAGGCATTCAGCTGCCTTGCGATACCGGAACAGTTTGGCTTATGCGCGGTGAGCCGTGGTGCATCAATTCCACATTTGAAACCGATCAATCCATCAAATTGCGGCAACTGAACGTTGCCGCAATTTTCAATACCATATAGGAGGAAATCAATGAAATTTACACAGATTCCGCAGGATACCTTTAAGGAGCTTGTGCTGAACGCTGGATTGCTGCTTTCGGCCTTTACTCCCGCTACGGCGGAAGTTGCGGACGATGCGATCATCGGCGCGACTACCGGTGGCCTGACCTTTGCAGCGACACCCACCTTTTCGGATTTCGGCGACGATATCGACAACTGCCCAAAGAATACCAAGGAGCTGAAACGGCTGGACGGGTGGGAAGTCAAGCTTTCCGGAACGTTCGTGTCTGTGAACGCTACCAACGCAAAAGCAATGGTGGCGGCGGCTGACGAAGCGTCCGGCAAGATCACCCCCAGAAACGATATCGCCGATGCTGATTTTAAGGATATCTGGCTTGTTGCCGACTACTCCGATAAAAACGGCGCGACAAAGGGCGGCTATATTGCCATCCATATGCTGAACGGCCTTTCTACTGGCGGTTTCCAGCTGAAAACCGGCGACAAGAGCAAAGGCCAGTTCGCGTTCGAGTTTACCGGCCATTATTCCATCACGGCGCAGGATACGCCGCCTTTTGAGATTTACGTGAAGGCCGGGGAAGCCGAATCCGCTACGATGTAGGAGGATAAGAATGAGAAAGTTGTCTGAGCTTGGCACGGATGAGTGCCTGGACGTGCTGTGCGAGCTTACCCCGCACGTTATGAATCTCATTTCCGATGAGGAAATCATGGCGGCTATCGGCAAGCCGGTGGATAAGAAAAGCGCAACCAAAGTCGGCGTTATGCTGATTGGTGCGCAGAGGATTACCACCGTTGTTCCGCTGCTGCTGAAAAAGCACCGCGACGATATCTACGCTATTTTGTCCGTCATGGGCGAAAAAAGCGTGGAGGAAGTGGCGGCGCAGAGTACAATGGCGACGCTTTGGCAAATTAAGGAGCTTTCCAACGATAAGGAACTGCTGAGTTTTTTCAAATCGTGGGGGCGTGGGGAGCAGAGCGAATAATCAGCGCACTGTGCGCCCTCCCCAGAGTACGGGCGAGGGCGTACCTCTCCATTCTTCCCATGGAGTTGAAAAAGCAATGCGAACGCGAAATCCTTCGGCGCTACATTACCGACGGTATCCAGATGATAACGCAAAACACGGCGGGGCGTGATGAGCGATTGTATCTATCTATTGGATACGAGGATATCATCAACCCGAAGCCGGTGGAAAACCGGTCTGCGGAGGATATCGTGGCGGATGTGATGAAAAATGCCGGGCTGAAACTGGTGACGAAAGGCGGTGGGCAGGATGGCGGCTAATGTATTTGAGCTGTTTGCGACGATCTCGCTGGATACGGATGAATATGAGCGTAAACTAAAGGATTCTGGAAACAAAACAAGCACATTTGCCGACGTTCTGAAAGCCAACCTTGCCAGTGGCGCGATTATCGCCGGAGTAAAGAAGCTCGCCGGGGTAGTTGCAGACGTTGGCAAAGCGGCCTATACCAGCTATGCGCGGTATGAGCAGTTAGCCGGTGGCGCACAGCTGATGTTCGGCGACGCTTACGATTTTGTGGCGGAGAAAGCGAGAAACGCCTACAAGGCCGTGCAGATGAGTCAGAACGACTATTTGCAGCAGGTGAATGGATTTGCCACCGGCCTGAAAACCGCCCTTGGTGGCAATGTGCAGGCCGCTGCCGAACTGGCTGACAAAGTAATCACCGCAGAAGCTGACGTTGTAGCGGCGACCGGCAATTCTCAGGAAGCCGTACAGAATGCCTTTAACGGCATTATGAAATCCAACTTCACGATGCTGGACAATTTGCAGTTGGGTATCACCCCCACAAAAGAGGGATTCCAGCAGCTGATTGACAAGGTAAACGAGTGGAACGCAGAAAACGGCGAGGCCACTGCCTATACCATTGACAATCTGGCCGACTGTCAGGCCGCGCTTGTGGATTATATCGAAATGCAGGGGCTTGCTGGGTATGCGGCAAATGAAGCGGCGGGCACCATCGAGGGTTCCACGGCATCCATGAAAGCAGCATGGCAAAATCTGGCTACCGGCATGGCCGACAGCAGCGCCGACATGGAAGGACTTACAAAGGACTTTGTGGACAGCGTATTTACAGCCGGAAAGAACATTATACCCCGTGTACAGCAAATTGTTACCGGCGTTGGAACTGCCACGGCAGAAGCTATTTCATATCTCCGGGAAACGAATAGCGCTATTGATCTTCTCGTCACGGCGTTTGAGTTCGCGGCCACAGCGGCAACCGTTGCCGGTACTGCGATCGGGGTGAATATGGCCGGAAAAGCCATTGCAAATATCGCCACGATATTCACGGCAAATGCTTCGGCGCTTGCTTTCTTCACAGCGGAAAGCGGGAAAGCGGCGGTCGCGGAAGCCACGCTGAATGGTGTATTTTCCGTTAGTGAAATCGCCGTTGGTGTACTCACCGGGCAGATTTCCCTTGCAACTGCGGCGCAATACGCATGGAATACGGCGATATCGGCTAATCCGCTGGGCGTGCTGGCGGCGGCTGTAGCTGCGCTGGCGATTGGCATCGGCAAGGCAACCAAGGCACACAAGGCGTTCGTCAAAGAGTTAGCCGGAGAGCCGCAGACGGTAGAAGAAGCACGCGCAAAGGTAGAAGAGCTTGAGCAGCAGTACGAGGAAGCTTCAAAAGCCAGGCTGGAAATGTTCACGTCCGATGCTGGTTTCAGCGGCGATACCGTCGAGATGGAGAGATTAGCCGAAGCCATAAAGCAGGCGAAGCAGAATCTTGCCGATTTGGAAGCGCAGGAGCAGGCCGCCGCCGAGGAAGCGGCAAAGCCCGCAAATGTGATAAAGGCTGCTTCTGAGGAATACGCGGCCGCCGCACAGTCCATTTTGGAGGATTACCAGAATACCTATACCACCATCTATAACGGGCTGCATGATGTGGGGTCCGCATTTACTTCCCAAATAGAAGTTGCAAAAATGTCGTGGGATGATTTCATGGGTAATCTTAAAGGAAATACCGAAGTCCTTCAGCAGATCGATGAAGATTTTGCGTTTGTTTCCGAAAAAGCAGACCTTGCAGGCATTAGCGTTGACGGGCTTTCTCAATATCTCGCGTCCATGAGTACGGGGGAACAGGCCGGATTCCTTGCAGGGCTACGTGATGAACTAGAAGATATGTCCGGCGGCACCGAGGGGCTAAGCAAAAAACTTGCGGAGCTTATGGATAATGTTTCTGCATATGAGGCCGCAGGAACCGAAACTTCTGATGGATTGGCGTTGGCGGTGGAGAATGTGAACGCTCGTATGCAGGAAGCCGCAGACAGCTACGTGGAAAAGGTCGGCGACCTTGACCAGGAGGCGGCAGCTACAGAGGCGGCAACCAATACCATGAGTGGTCTGGTGGCCGGTATCGATAGCAGCACCCCCGGAGTTCTGGCAAAGCTTGATTCTCTCGCCTCCCAGATGAAATCACGGCTGACAAATAGCTTTGCCAACTACACGCTCACGATAAAGGCTAATATCAAAGGGAGCAACGTTCCAGGAGCGAAGAGCGGCCTTGATTATGTACCATACGATGATTACCTAGTGCGCCTCCATAGGGGGGAAAAAGTTCTCACCGCCGAGGAAGCGCGAGCATATAGGGCTGGAAAATCGGCTGGCGCATTCGGCGGGGCGGACTACGACGGAGCGGGTGCTGCTGGCGGCTCGCGTGGCTTGACGATCATTCAGAATATCAATTCTCCCGTTCAGTCCGAGGTGGAGCTAGCAGCAGCCACAGAGGCTTATTTCACACAAGCGAGGTGGACGATTTGAAGAACTTCAACAATTTAAGCAAATTGTTCCGCTACGTGAACGAAAACGGGGATAGCGTTACCTTTGATTATGCCGGTGGATATCTTATCAACAAGCCCACGGGCATCGATACGGTAACGGTATCCCTGTCTCAGGCGAAAGGCATCAACCAGACGGGGGCGACAATTCAGAGCAAAAACGTTCAGCCCCGGCCTGTGAATATCAACGGGTATCTGGTGGGAGACGGTCAGGCGGCAAGTAAAGAAAAGCTGATATCCGTCATCCGCCCCGATCTTGCCGGAAAGCTGTACGCGGATGACTATTATCTGAATGTATGGCCTACGGCGACGCCCAGCATTGAGCCGAAAGACTGGGGTGCACAGTTCCAGTTTTCCCTTTTGGCGGCGTATCCGTATTGGTGCAAGGACGATTCCGCAGCGGTAACGTTGTCCGGCATTCAAAAGCTATTCAAATTCCCGTGGAACATTTCAAGGCCGTATCGTTTCGGCCAGCTGTTTGAAGCAAAATTTATCAATGTGGAGAATCGCGGCCAGGTCCCCGTCCCGTTTAAGGCTACGCTCTCGGCGAGCGGTGACGTGGAAAATCCGAAAATCACCAACGCCGCGACCGGGAAATTTCTGCTGATAAATAAAACTATCGTCAGCGGGGAAAGGCTGATTGTAGAGATCACGCACGACCGGACAACTGTAACGTCATCCGTTGACGGAGATTGCCGGGGCGCATTGAGCCTGAAAAGCACCCTGTTTCAGCTGGAAGTGGGCGACAATGTGTTAAAACCGGAAGCGACAAGCGGGCTTGCAAATTTGCAGGTGGATATTGATTTCGCAACGGAGATCGTGGGGATTGCGCTATGAGCTTTGAAATCTATAAGGAGGATTTTTCCACCCGGTACGAAATCCGGCACGCAATCAGTATTATCATGAATATTTACTACAACGATATCGGAAAACTGATACTGGTTGCGCCGGTGAGCGACTACAACATTAACGTGTTGAAAGTCGGAAATCTGCTGTATGACACGGACAGAGACGCAACATTTGTAATAGAAAATACGAAAATCGATACTACCACAAACCGCATAACCGCGAACGGCTACACCGCGAACTGGCTTTTGAATAAGCGCATTATTGCATCGGAGTACCACATGGAGAATATCGAAACCGGCGTGTATAAGCTGATAAGTGATAATCTCCGTGGGCTTACAAGGATTCAGGTTGCGGAAGCATCCGGGATGGAGGATACCACGGACAATATCTTCAAGGGCGGGTATCTGCTGGATGAAATCATCCCGTTTTTGGAAGAAAAGGGCATAGGTCACACAATGGATTGGAATCCCGACGATATGGTGCATACGTTCCGCCTATACAAAGGGCGTGACCTGACGGCGGGCATTCACGCCATTGTATTTTCGGAGGAACAGGGAAGTGCGAAAGATCTTGTAATCAACGACGACGATTCCACCCTCTGCAATGTGGCCTATGTGCAAGGAAGCCTGAGCGGTACAGATAATACGTTTGTTGAGATCGTCGGCGACGTCGCCGGGGACAATCGCCGGGAGGTGTGGTTCGATACAGCTGTCCGGCAGGAAAACGGGGAAACGGCGGCAGAGTGCAAGGCTCGTGCGCGTGCCTACGGCCAGATGGAGCTGGGCAAGCGAATCCGGCGCAAATCCTTTTCCGTATCCATCGACCCGGAAGATCTGGGCAAGTATTACGCTCTGGGGGACATTGTATCGTGCGTATCCGCCCGGTTCGGGGTATCATTCAGCGCCCGGATCACGGGCATTAAGTACACCTTGGACAGCAACAAAGCCCGGACAGAGATCCTATTGGGCGACCCTATTCTTACAGCATTGGGGGCAATGAAATTAAATGGCTAATATCAAAAGTTTTCCAAACAACCAAGATACATACATCGGCGCAGAAGACGTTATGCGCTGGCACCATGGCCGCACGTCCGGCGTTTTTGCCGCTGGCAGCAATGCCTCCGTGCAGGCACTTTCCACGCCCGGAATGGCGGTGGAAGTCTCCGACGGCACCGGATGGATGGCAAATTCCGGCAGGAACGGCATTGTGTGGTGGATTGATAATGAATCCGTTGATGGTGCCAAATTGCAGTTGGCAGTTGATGCGGCAGACGGCGTTTTGAATCGTATCGACCGCGTAATTGTGGAGTGGAAAACCACAAACTACGTGGACTATCCGGAAGTGAAAATCTTGAAAGGCGCAAAATCTGGGAAGGCAGCAGCCCCGGCGCTGACAAACAACAGCACAATCCGGCAGATCAGCCTTGCACGGATTTCCGTTGCAGCCGGTACAACCGCAATTACCGCTTCCATGATTACGGATGAACGGCTTGACGCTTCGGTGTGCGGGCTGGTGACGGAAAAGGTGGGCATTGATACCAGCACAATGCAAAGTCAGTTTTCCACACTTTTGCAGGAAACGCAGGCACAAGTAAAAGATGTGCTTGATGATACCACGGCACAAGCCACATCGGTTCTGGATTCCATCAACCGGGAGCTGGCAGACCTGGAAGCCGGTACGGCGGTGGAGCTGAAAAAGCTCCTGTTCACGAACATCAGCGTGCCGGTATCCGCGTTTGTGGCTGATTCTACATATCAGGATTATCCATTCCGCGCGGCGATCGCACTGACGGGAGTTCTGAACTCCATGATTCCAGAGGTGGTTCTTAGCGTGGCAGACGCAATTGACGGCAATTTTGCCCCTGTTGCGGCTACCTACAACGGCGGTGTGTATCTGTATGCTGCAAGCGCCCCGGAATCGGCAATTACAATTCCCACCATTATTTGCTGGAAAGGCGGTGTAAGCGCATGATTGGCAGAGTTAATACCGGGGGCGGCACAGGCGGCACCCTGACCGTCACAGCCCCGGCGAACGTCACTGTGACTGTTTCCAAGGACGGCAAGACGAAGACCAAGAACTCCGGCACCAGCGGTGTGGTGGTCTTCAAGGGACTTGCAAGCGGGACGTGGACACTTGCGATTACGGATGGGTCACAAACCTCATCTAAGCCGGTTGTCGTCACTGCCGATTATTCAACCGTGATTGCATTTTTCACAGCCACCATCAACATCACCTATCCTGCCGGTTCGACCTGCACTTGCTCTGACGGCACAACGACTCTATCCGCTCCTGATACCAGTGGTACATGGGCTTGCATCGTACCGAATGCCGGAACTTGGACTGCAGCTGCTACAGATGGGGTAGAAAACACAAGTGAATCTGTATCTATAACTACAGATGGTCAAATCGTGGCTATTGAGCTTAGCTATTTGCTCTGGCTGTATAAAAGCGGAAATACCTATAATGCAGTAACCGGAGGCTGGTCAGTATCCAAGCATGCCTCGACTGGCGGAAGCTTTGACGGCGTACTTACTCTAAACGCCGATAGCATGCTATTATCTACAGAAGTATGGGGTGGCAGTGTAGGATATGCAAATGCATTCACGAATAACTCGATTGATCTGACTGGAGTAAATACTCTGAAATTCAAAATAACGGGTATTGGTGATACTGCATACTCGGACAAAGAGGGCAATACACATAAGTTCCGATTCAGTCTTGTGGTGGCAAATGAACGGCCTACCAAGCAAAACCCAACATTTGCCGCAAATATGAATATCCTGGCAACCGGCGAGTATTCTGTTGACGTTTCAGCTGTAACCACGGGATACGTTGGTATATGGATAACCACTGGAGGATACAACAAAACGACGCTGACAATATCTGAGATATGGGGTGAAGAATAATGATTTACATTGATTCTGACTTTAAGTGCTACGTCACCTCTGGCGAAGGCCTTACACCTATTGAAACAGATGTCTTCGACGGTAAGTGCAATATTTATATTCAGGGCTATCGCTTCATCCCGGCGGGTAAGACGTGGACACGTGCTGATGGCGTGGTGTTCACCGGCGAGATGATTGCCCCATGGAAACCCTGGGATGAGCTTGACGCCGCCCAGCGGGAATATGAGTTGGAGCAGTATCAGATGGTTGTTGCTCAGAATACCGAATACGAATCTGCGTTGACTGAAATTGAAACCGCTCTGGGGGTGAATAACGCATGATGACCATCGAAGAGCGTAAAAACGCTATCCTTGAAAAAATCAGGGAGATAAAAGCCAGCGGCGGTGAGGAACAGCTTAAAGAGCTGGATGAAGCTTATAAGAAAGGGGTTGACAGTCTGTGACACAAGAGGAAAGAAAAAGCATCATGTATGCTCAGGGGCGGGCGAACGCACTTGCTTTGCAGGAGAAAGCCCCGGACATGACAGGCACCGAACTGAACGCGGCGGATAGCGACATTCCCAGTTTTAAGGCTGCTGTCGCAAACAAAAACATGCTGGAGCGCAAGGCCGGGTTTGTGTGCCGGTCATCTGCTGGCCGTGTGGTGCGGCTGGTGCAGCCCTATGACAGTACTATCTACACACAGGAGCCGGAGGACCTTCCCGCACAGTGGGGGTTTGTATGGAGCACAGACCCAGCGAAAGCATTGCCGTTCGTCGCCATGGCTACCAGCCCCTACAATAAGGGCGACTGCTGCACGGAGGGCAGTAAAGTGTACCGCTCCACGTTGGACAGTAATGTATGGTCGCCGTCCGCATACCCTCAGGGCTGGGAAGAGGTGAACGTATGACGGTAAAGCAAATTCAGTGCCTTCTGACCTATCTGGGCTATTCTCCCGGCGCAATTGACGGAGCCGACGGCAAGAACACGCAAGGGGCAATTCGGGCGTTTCAGGCCGACTACGGGCTTACCGTGGACGGGATACCGGGCGCGGCTACCCAGAAAATGCTGATTGGTGCTATTGCCGGGACGGCGGTAAAGGTGGAGAAGCCGGAAAGCAGCGACGCGCCGAAGACGGGAACATTCTGGGACGACATCAAGTACTTCACCCGGGAGGAGTTCCGGTGCCCTTGCGGTCGCTGCGGCGGGTTCCCGGTGGAGCCGCAGGAGTCCATGGTACGCACTGTGGACGAAATCAGACGGCGGCTGGGCGTGCCGGTTTCCGTTGTGGACGGCGGCGGCTCCGGCGTCCGGTGCGCGGCGCACAATGCGGAGGTCGGCGGCGTGGCCAATTCTCAGCATCTGTTTGGGCTGGCGGCTGATCTGCACAGCGCAGCAAGTCCGGCGCAGATGAAAGCCGTGGCGGAGGATGTCATGGGGCGCACCGGCGGCATCGGGCTTTACGACTGGGGGATTCACGTGGACACCCGCCCCGGGCATGCCCGGTGGAACGGCTGAAAGAAGGTAAATGATGAATGAATGGCTGAAAACCTGCGTCACCATTTTAGTGACGCTGCTGGGGTCTGCGGGCTTCTGGTCCTGGCTGGATGCCCGCAGAGCGAAGAAAAGCGCAAGTACCCGTCTCTTGGTAGGCATTGCACACGACCGCATTACACACCTCGGCATGAAATACGTCGAGCGCGGCTACATAACCCGGGACGAGTACGAAAACCTGAACGATTATCTCTATGAGCCATACGCGCAGGCTGGTGGAAACGGTTCTGCGAGGCGTGTTATGGAAGAAGTAAGAAAATTGCCGTTACGAAATTGAGGAGGAATAAAAATGTTTGAGTATTTTGTCAGTAACTACGGCTCCCAGATTCTGGGCGCAATCATGTGCGCCATTTTCGGCTGCCTGGGTTACGCAATCAAGCAGATTGCGAACAAATACCTGATTGACGACACCAAACGGGCCGTGGCTCGTGTGGCGGTGCAGTTCGTCGAGCAGGTATGGACTACGCTCCACGGTGCGGATAAGCTGAATAAAGCCCTGGAGACCGCTGCGGCCCTGCTGAAGAAAAAGGGCGTTGATTTTGATGCAGATGAAATGGAAGTTCTGATCGAGGCGGCTGTGGCTGAATTTAATGAGGCATTTAAAAAGCCGCTGCTCGAAGAATCTACGGCTGATGCCGTGCGCCGGGCGGAAGCGGTGCAGAAAGCGTGATGCCGTAGATGGACAGATCCCGGATCAATCGGGTGCTGGTGGATGAATTTGGTCGGTTGGCGTTTCTGACGCCGCTGGAAATGGAAATCCTCACGACCCGAGCCGCCGGGAAAAGCCAGAAATGGCAGGAGCAGAATTTGCATGTGTCCCTTGCTACGATAAATCGGATCGTCCAACGCCTGCAAAAGAAATATGATGCAGTGAAGGGATTTAGTGCCATACTCCCGGATGATCTGATTATCTGATTATAATTTGATAGTTTCCTGAGAAAAAGCAGGCGTAACGATGATAAATCGTGCGCCTGCTTTTGTGCTATCCTGTAGGTAGAAGGTGGCCACCTCCTAATATTTTGAAGGAGGCTTTAACATGGTTGAAGTCGAGAAGGAATATGCGAGCAAAAACGTGGCCGGTGCGGCTCTTGGAACAGGCATTGCCGGTTTGTCCCTTGGCGTATTGAACGCCATGGGCGGGCTGGGTGCTCTGGCTCTGGGCCATCAGAACACCGTCCCCACCACTCCCGTTATGCCCGCCATGCCCTATGGCTATGGCTGGGGCGGATGCAGCGAGAACATGCCCGTGAGCCGGTACGAGCTGGAGCGTGAGCAGAAGCTGGCCGCCAAGGATGCCGAGATTTCGCTGCTGAAGGCAAATACCTACAACGATCAGAAGGCTCTTGAGATGTACGCCTACATGGATAGCCAGCTGAAGGATATCCGCAAGGCTCTGTGCGATCAGGCCGTCCACAATCAGCGGACGGAGGATAGCTTTGTGCTGGTTCGCCAGGACGTGGATTGCGTCAGGGCCGAACTGTCTAAGGACATCAAGATCGAGGCAGAGCGGCGCTGCTGCGCGGACAATGCTCTGGTGACCTACATGAACGCGGCCTTCTATCCCAAGCAGGTCGCCGACGTGACCACCGGAACCGGCACCACGGCACAGACGCTGTACAACCCCCTGCCCAAGTGCGGCGGCTGTGACTGCAAGTAATCCCTGAATTGTGCCCACTTTGGGCACAATCTGGAACGGCCCTGTTTTATGCAATGGGGCGGCGTCTGCCGCCCCTGATTTTAAGGAGGTAACGTATGATTCCAATGGAAAAGGTGCAATCCGGTATTGCAAAGTTCGTTGACCGTGATATTGCCCCCAGCCTTACGGGCTGGGACAGAGTCCTTGTCGCCGGCGCCGGAGGACTGCTCACTGCAAATCTCCCGAAGATCCTCGCCCAGTATGAAGACCACCCCGTGATTAAGGCGCTGGGCGTTTACGATAAAGAAAACGGCCTTGTGGACGTGGATGCCCTGTATGCGGCGGCAAAACCGTACCTGGGTACGGAGCCGTTGCCAGTGAAAATCCCGTTTCTGAAAATCACCATGAAGCTGGGCAAGAAGGATATTGACGCAATCTATTCGTACATTCAGGAGGGCTGAGCGTGGAAGATTGGGAAAGACTGATGCACCACATCAAGGACGAAGTCGCCGACGCCAAGCGCTACATTAAGGATGCGCTGGAGATCAGGGCTACTGATCCGGAAACGGCGGACACATACTATCGGCTGTCTGGCGAGGAGCTGAATCACATGAATTCTCTTCATAAGGAGGTAGTGAGAATCATTGAAAACTGCCGCCGAGAGAAAGGCGAGACACCGGCGTCCATGTTGATTCTCTACAGATATCTCCACGGTGAGGCCGTGGAGGAAGCAGAAAAGGTCGGGATTCTCCAGGCAATGTATAAGAAATAGGAGTCAAGCATCCCCGTATCATAACAAAGACACGCCTTGCCAATCATGGCAGGGCGTGTCTTCTCGTTTGCACAAAAACCGTCCCAAAAACAGCTATTGTGAAATGGCTATTGTGTTCGGATTTGTGCCGTATGGTGGTACATTCGCCGTCAAATCCGAACACTGTTTCATCTTTAGAAGTTGGGATTCTATATGTTTTCCCGGGGAGATTTGTGAGATTGTATGCCGTTTTGATGGTGAGATAGCCGGGCTCATCATCGTAGACGGTGACGGAATTTATGAACATGTCAATCAGCATGTACTTCTGGCTTTCAAGTGGGACGGCCTGTTCCCGGACGCTTTCTAGGAAGAATACCAC